>Ga0209692_10000863_pt1 | contig 52543 bp, 56 predicted proteins | sample tdDd472_FD_187129 | JGI IMG/M metagenome (GOLD analysis project Ga0209692, IMG submission 187129) | Marine sediment microbial communities from the Atlantic coast under amendment with organic carbon and nitrate - tdDd47.2 (SPAdes)... | ecosystem: Environmental > Aquatic > Marine > Coastal >... | reverse complement strand
CCGAAAACAACATTTTCCCTAAGAAACCTCTGATAAATATTTCGGTTTTATCGTCTTCCGAAAACTGTCTTAGCCAATCCATAAGGTTGTCTTCTCCATTAAAGAAATGATCGTTTTCGGTAGGTAAATAAGCCGTGCTAATGGTTTGCCCGTAATGAAACTCACCGCCATCTGCTTTTAGTTCGTCTTGCAATATTTTAAACAAGGCTGTTGAAGCCATGCCGTTCTTGCCCACAAAAGCAATTTTATCTCCTCTGGTTACATTTAGGTTTAAGCCTTTAAACAATCCTTCTTTTTCAAGATTGGTGATGTGTAATATTTGGTCGCCTGCATCACGCTTTTGGTTAAATACAATGGCAGGGTATCTTCTGGAAGAAGGTTTAATTTCTTCAAAGTTTAATTTCTCCAACATCTTCTTTCTTCCGGTGGCTTGCTTAGATTTAGAGGCATTGGCGCTAAATCGGGCAATGAATTCTTGTAGTTCCTTCTTCTTGTCTTCTGCTTTTTTGTTAGCCGCTAGTTTTTGACGCAACGCCAACTGACTAGATTCATACCAAAAGGTATAGTTTCCGCTAAAGGCATTTATTTTACCAAAGTCAATATCGGCAATGTGTGTGCACACTACATCTAAAAAGTGTCTGTCATGCGATACTACTATTACGGTGTTTTTAAAATCAATTAAAAATTGTTCCAGCCAGTTAATGGTGTGTATGTCTAGGTCGTTGGTAGGCTCATCCAGAATTAAAATATCAGGATTACCAAAAATAGCTTGTGCCAACAACACTCTTACTTTTAAGTTTCCGCTAATATCTTTCATGAGTTTATCATGATTCTCCTCACTAATTCCCAAACCGCTTAGCATAGCAGCAGCATCAGACTCTGCATTCCAGCCTTCCATTTCTCCAAATTTGATTTCCAGTTCAGAGGCTTTTATGCCGTCTTCATCCGAAAAATCGGGCTTGGCATAAATGGCATTTCTTTCCTGCATAACCTCCCAAAGCTTGGTGTGTCCCATCATTACCGTATTTAATACGGTTTCTTCATTAAACTTAAAGTGGTCTTGGCTAAGTACTGCCATTCTTTTGCCCGGGTCAATGGTAACGCTTCCCGAATTAGGAGTGATTTCTCCTGATAATATCTTTAAAAAGGTTGATTTTCCTGCTCCGTTGGCACCTATTACACCGTAGCAATTCCCTTCTGTAAACTTAATGTTTACTTCATCAAACAAAACTCTTTTACCGTATTGCAACGATACATTATTGGCCGAAAGCATATTCTAAAATTTGTGCAAAGGTATCAATTACTTAGGTCTTTAAGGCTATTGCATAGAAATTTAAGGAATATTTATAGCCTGACCAATGATGTAAACAGAACCGTAGGTAGATTCTTTCCAAATTTTTCCTTTACTATCTACACCGTAAAAGTTGTCGAGATAGTTATAAATCCACACATACTTTGAAGTTTTGGGCGTCTCCTTCTTCCCTATTATAATTGGATTTCCCTGATTGTTGTACCAAATGATGTTGTCTTTTTCATCAACAAAATAAATGTTGTCGTCACCAATAAAAGTACATTTATGTATAAACTTAATAGATGACTGCATTGAAGTTGAATCCTTACCAGTAAAGGCAGTAGTATTTTTTAAATTTTTAGCTTCATTCCAGCCTTCTTTTATCGCCTGAATTCTGGCATTTTTGGGTGGATGTTTGGTAGTGTCCATTTCATGCCCTATGGCGCTTAATGCGGCAATTGCATCGGCTAGTGTTGCCCCCATTTGATGTAATATAAATCCTGAAAATTTATCGGCAATTAATTCATTTCCGGGAGATTGTTCTCTGAGCAAGGTATGACCTGATAAATGATGACCAATTTCATGAGCCAACACACTTACCGCTGCCCAGTTGGTATTGGTTTTATCATTCAGTTTCTGAATAAAAGCAGGGTTATAAGCAATGTATCTTTTGGTATTCTTTAAATAAGCCTGAGCGGTGGAGATGTCTTTATCCACTACTACTATAAAGTTGGGCGTTAATCCTGTGTATTTTAAAATTTTGCTAACGGCTTCTTTAGCTATTCTGTCGGGTTCGTACTCATAGTTTTCATTAGAAAGGCTATCTAAAGTTTGTGAAAACGAACTTAATGAAATAACTAGTGTTGTTATGAATAGCAGTAACTTCATTTCAATTATTATATACTTTTACCTCTCAATCTCAATGCATTTGTAATTACAGATACGGAGCTAAAACTCATGGCTAATGCTGCTATCATGGGAGATAATAATATTCCAAAAAACGGAAACAACACACCTGCCGCTACAGGTACTCCAATAGAGTTATATATGAGCGCAAAGAATAGGTTTTGCTTAATATTTCTCATTACTAAAGCACTCAATTTTCTGGCTTTCACAATACCGTGTAAATCTCCTTTAACTAATGTAATGGCAGCACTTTCTATGGCTACGTCTGTTCCTGTTCCCATGGCAATTCCCACATCTGCCAAGGCAAGTGCTGGCGCATCATTTATGCCATCTCCCGCCATTGCGATAATATGTCCTTCGGATTGCATCTTTTTAACTTCATTCAATTTGTCTTCGGGTAAACAATCAGCCCTAAAATCAGTCAACTTTAATTCATCTGCAACCGCTTTAGCGGTATATTGATTGTCTCCCGTCATCATAATAACGTTAATACCTATTTCTTTTAACTCGGCAATTGCTTTACGACTAGTCTCTTTAATAGCATCGGCAATAACTATAAATCCAACCACTTTTCCATTTATTGATAGATAAGGAACTGTTTTACCTAACTCTTGTTGTGCTTTTGCTTTTTCTCTTAACTCATCAGAAAGGCTAGCTCCATCCTGCTCCATTAAAGCCATGTTACCTAAAAACACTTGCTCATTATTTATAATGGCTTTTACACCTTTTCCTGTAATAGATTCAAATTTATCGGCTTTTAGAGTGCTTACACTCTTTTGTTTTGCATATTTTACGGTAGCCTCCGCCAAAGGATGCTCACTATACTGATTGATAGAATAGATATATTGTAATACTTTATCTTCATCCAATTCAGCACTTCCAACTACTTTTTCTAAAGAAGGTTTACCTTCTGTTACTGTTCCTGTTTTATCAATAATTAGGGTATCAATTTTATTCATCTTCTCCAATGCTTCCGCATTTTTTACCAATACTCCCGATTGAGCTCCCTTCCCCACTCCTACCATTACAGAAACAGGCGTTGCTAATCCTAAAGCACAAGGACAAGCAATAATAAGTACGGCAATGGCATTCACAAAAGCGTAAACATAAATTGGTTCTGGTCCAAAAATTACCCAAACAATAAACGTGATAATAGAAATAGCTATTACAATAGGTACGAAATAACCAGAGATTTTATCTGCTAACTTTTGTATGGGCGCCTTACTTCTACTGGCATTGTTTACCATGTGAATAATTTGTGAAAGCAAGGTATCACTGCCTACTTTTTCGGCTTTCATTACAAAAGACTGTTTCCCGTTTATTGTTCCGGAAGAAACCTTGTCTCCTTTTTCTTTAGTCACAGGTACAGGCTCTCCGGTTATCATAGATTCATCAATGGAAGTATCGCCTTCTTCAATTATTCCATCCACAGGAATTTTATCTCCAGGCTTAACTCTTAGTAAATCTCCAACCTTAATATCATTAATGCTAATTGATTTTTCTTCTCCGTTTTCAATCCGTATGGCTTTGTTAGGAGCTAATTTCAAAAGCTCTTTTACCGCATTATTTGTTTTACTGTGAGCTCTGGCTTCTAAAACCTGACCAAGTAAAACAAGGGTAAGAATTACAGTTGCTGCTTCAAAATAAACATGAACAGTTCCGCCATGTGTTTTGAATTGTGAAGGAAAAATATCAGGGAAAAGCATTCCTGCCAAACTAAATAACCATGCCACTCCTGCACCAATTCCAATGAGTGTAAACATGTTTAAATTCTTTCTTACAATAGAAGAGTAGGCTCTTTGGAAAAACATCCAGGTAGCATAAAAGACCACCGGAATAGATAATACAAACTGTACCCAATTCCAATATTTTAAAGGCATTAGCTTATAGATAGGATTGTTAGGAATCATTTCTGACATGGCAATAAGAAAGATAGGTAGTGTAAATGCTCCTGCAATCCAAAGCTTTTTAACTAGCTTCTGATACGTTTTATTCTCTTCAGAATCGGATTCCGAACCGGGCTGCTCCACTAAATCCATACCGCATACGGGACAATCTCCCGGCTTATCGTAGGTTTTCTCTCCTTCACAGTGCATAGGGCAATAGTAAACTCCATTCCCCTTTTCCTCTACTTCTTTTGGCTTTTCTTCTTTAATTTCATCATCTGGATGATGTATAGAGTAGTTTCCACCTGATTCTTTAAGTGCCTCTTGAAATATTGAAAGCGAAACATGCTTATCCATTTCGATAGTTGCCGACTTATCCTCCAAACTAACTTCTACTTGAGTTACTCCTTCAACTTCGCTTAGAGCTTTTGTAACATGGTTTTTGCAACCATTACAGCTCATTCCTGATATTTTATAATTATGTTTCATTCTTTCGTACCCATCAACTCCTTAACTTCTATTCCATAATCACGTTGCAAATCTTCATGCAGGTTTAACGTAATCTTTTTAGCCTTTTTCAACTGGTTTTCAAAAATATTTTTCAGCACAACATTGCCTTCCATAGATGGTTTCATTTCTTTCAGTTTCCTACAAAAATAAATGAGCAACTCCACTTCTGTTTCTTTGTGGTTTGTATATCTATTGTATTTATTAATGTTCCGCAAAATCTTTCTAACGCTCTTTTTTATAAAATAATAACTGCTTTTATTGATGGCGTTAAACTGCTCGTCAATTTCTTGTTTTATAGCATTAATATAAGCAGTTTCATTGTCAGATTCAAATAATAGATAGGTAAGTAATTCCTTGTTCTCTTTTTTAAACCTAGCAAGTCGAAGGCAAAGTTCAACTAGCTCTTTGTGTGTGCTAAGTTTTAACTCTGTACTTATTTCTTTAGAACTTGCCGATTTCACTTCTTCTTTTTCTTTTTTGGTTGATGGCTATCTAACTCCTTTACCAATGATTGCCAGTTATCTAATCCGCCTGAAGTTTTTACAGTGGTTTGATATTCATATTTACTGATGTCTATTCTTTTAATCGGCTTTCCTAGTCTTTTCTCAATAGCATTTAACTGTTCTTGCTCATCTTCACTACAAAAAGTCACCGCATTTCCTTTATTCTTTGCTCTACCCGTTCTTCCAACTCTGTGAACATAATACTCCATAGTTTCCGGTAAATCATAATTTATTACGTAGTCAACATTAGGTATGTCTATTCCTCTGGCACTTACATCAGTAGCAATCAGTATTTTTAAATTACCATGTCTAAAATCGTACATGGTTTGTTCTCGTTCTTTTTGCTCTTTATCGCTATGTATGGTTTGTGAAACTATACCCACTCGCTCCATTGCTTTTTTTACTCTTTCGGCTCTTACTTTTGTCCGAACAAATACCAACATTTTTGCATCCTGGTTATTCTTTACCAGCTCTTCCAGAAAAAAACGTTTATCATCCATACCTATGAAAGCAACCGAATGGTCGATATTTTTAGCTACCGGATCTTTGGGTGATATTTGAATTCGAATGGCATTATTAACCAAAGAGTAAGCAAGCTTTTTGATTTTTTCATTAATGGTGGCCGAGAAAAAAAGTGTTTGTCGTTTTCTAGGCAAATGTTTCATTAAATCTCTTATGTCTTTTATAAAACCTAAATCCAACATGTGGTCTGCTTCATCTAGCACCAATATTTCAACTCTTCTCAAACTTAATATTCCTTGACTCACTAAGTCAAACAACCTTCCGGGAGTTGCAATTAAAACATCTACACCTTTATCAAGTTGTTCTTTTTGTGGGTTTTGGTCAACACCGCCATAAATGCAATAGGATTCTATTCTGGTATGTTTTCCCAGTGATTTAAATACTTCATCAATCTGCAAGGCTAATTCATGAGTTGGTGCCATAACCAAACATTTAACGCCATCTCTCCTTGTATTACTTTTTCTTTGCTGTAACACATGGATAACAGGTATGGCAAAAGCGGCTGTTTTACCAGTTCCGGTTTGTGCAATTGCCAATACGTCTTCACCGTTTAGTATAGGCGGAATTGATTTAAACTGAATATCCGTAGGCTTTTTAAACCCTAGTTTTGATATTCCTTTTAGAATACCTTCATTAATATGGTAGTCTTCAAATTTCATTTTTCAAAATAATAGTAATTGAAGGTTATTATTTCTTGATACACTTTAAATAAAGGTTTTCCACCTTTTCTCTCGCCCATGGGGTTCTTCGCAAAAACTTTAAGCTAGATTTAATAGAGGGATCAAAGTTAAAACACCTAATATTGATTTCTTCTCCTAACCTTTCCCAGCCAAAGTAAGCAACTAAAAATTCAAGCATATCAGCTAACTTTACTCCATGAAGTGGGTTATTTGGTTGCTCTGGTTTCCGAAGTTTTATTTCATCCATAAACTCTTGCCAAAGATAGTCAATCATGAGTGAATTAACTTTTATTAACTTCTTTTAACAGCAACATATTATAAACCAATAACTTTGTTGCTTACATTTGCTTTGTTAAACAATTAAATATAATTTATTATGAAAAAGATAATGTTACTATGTTCTGCCTTTGCACTAATGGCTGTTTTAAATACTGTTAGCGCTCAAACAGCAGAGAAAAAAGAAATCAGTAAAGAAGTAAAGGTAGAAGAAATAGGTGGTGAAAAAGTAATGACTATTACTACTACCGAAAATGGAAGCACTTCTACAGAAGTTTATAAAGGCGCTGATGCAGATGCTAAAATAAAAGAGATGGAAAAAGAAACAGAGGGTACGTCAACTAAAACTACAAAAACTGTTGGTCCTGACGGAAAAATGAAAGTAGAAGTTGAGAAAAAAGTAGTTGAAAAGAAAAGCAAATAGAGTAGTTTTTTACTATTTTTAAGTTTAGTTAAAAGCCCCTGATTTGGGGCTTTTTATTTTATACAGGAATTAAATCACAATAATGAAAGGAAGCACTTTTTCCGTTATTGTTGCAACTATCTTCATCTTCTTTAGGCGCAGGAAAATCTCTTTGTATTTTTTCTCCTATTTCAAACTTAACAGGAGTTTTAAAAATTGGACCATCAAACACAAACGTGTGGAACTCACCGTTTTCACCACAAGGGTCAACCCCTTTTGGTAAATCTTTTAGAAAATCGTTATCTATCACTCTTCCGGTAAAATCATCACCCAGTTGTGAGTTTGCACAAACCACAATAGTTTTAAAACCTAAATCAATAAACTCACGAATTAATTCAGAGGTGTTTCTCTTCCATAGCGGAAAAACTGCCTTAATTCCAACTTCTTTGAGTTTTTCTTCCCGATAGTTTTTTAAATCTTCTAAAAAGATATCACCGAAAATACTGTATTCAACATCGTTATCTTTTAACGCTGACATTGATTTCTTCATAATATCATTATAATCAGTCATTGTTGGCATTTCGGGTAATAGTATTTCTTTAACGGGAATACCTATAGCTTTAGATTGCGCTTGCAGTAATTCTTTGCGAACGCCATGCATAGAAATTCTGTTGTATTTAGAATTGATAGTGGTTAACAAAGATGTTACTTCAAATTGATTTTGTTGTAGAACATGATAAAGCGCTAAGGCACTATCTTTTCCACCACTCCAATTAAAAACTGCTTTATTCACCTAATAATGAAATTATTTCTTCGCTTATAGGCTCAACATTGGAGTAAAAAACATTTATTAATTTACCTTCTTCATCAACCATGTATTTTTGGAAATTCCATTTTACTTCACTATCCATTTTCCCGTTTTTTGACTGTGAAGTTAGCCATTGGTAAAGTGGGTGTTGATTCTCTCCCTTCACTTCAATTTTTTCAGTGATTAAAAAATCAACGCCATAATTTTTCTGACAAAAGTTTTGAATTTGATTGGCATCACCCGGCTCTTGTCCGCCAAATTGATTGCATGGAAGTCCGATAATCACTAATTGGTCTTTATATTTTTCATGTAGTTCTTGTAAGCCTTTATATTGAGGAGTAAACCCACACTCTGAAGCAACGTTTACAAAAAGGATTTTCTTTCCTTTAAAATCAGCTAGTTTTATTTCTTTTCCGTCTAATGAGTTAATCTTAATATCGTAAATGTTTTCCATTGGTTCTACTGTTTTAGAGGTTTGTGCATTTGTTGTAGAGGTTGTCAATCCTATCCAAGCACCAAATAATAATTTAGTTAGTTTATTCATTAAAAATTAATTTTACTTTGTATTTACTCGCAATTTTTTTGATTTGTTCATCAGATATATCATGTACATTTTTATTACCATGATAATTTTCTACAGTTAAAACAAAGGTAGTATAAGAAAAGTTTTGTGCCAGTTTAAAGTAAGGCTCTATTTCCCAGTCCAACGAAAACACATTATCCAGAAATATTTTCTCTACGCCTTTTTTCATTGCCGCCTCACAATTTCCCAAACAAAGCTGGTAAGCCAAATGATTTTTAGAAAAATCAAACTGATACTCTCCGGAAACAGTATTAGTAAAATAATCATCTACTGAAAAAATAGGGTATTTTTTTCCGGCTAAAACTTTTGCTAAAGTTGATTTACCGGCTCCCGGAAGTCCTCTTAATATAATTAAAGACTTGTTCATGTTTGCTTGCCAAAAGGATTAAAATTATACACCTTCTCTCCCATTGTGTTAGCCCTAGAAACAATTGTACTTCCGTATTTATTCCTTAAACTATCTATTGATTGATGCAGTTTATCTGCCCTTTCGTCTTGTTCAAATAAATTAATCTGATAGTCTTTTCCGCTTATTCCACTAAGCCTCACTCCTATTAAACGAACTAATTTGTTTTTCTCATAGAGTTCATCAAGCAATTCAAACACATGCTTAAGAATAATGAAGTCATTGTCTGTTGCATCGATTTTTCGTTGAATAGACTGGTTTTCAAAATTCTGATAGCGAATTTTTATGGCAATACAATTTGCCACTTTTCTTTTTGTTCGTAATTGATAAGTAATATTTTCGGTAAGAGTAGTAAGCGTAGTTTTTACTTTTTGAATATCGTTTGTATCGTTGCTATACGTCCTTTCTGCAGATATAGACTTCCTTTCATGATACAGACCAACTTTAGAGTTATCAATACCATTCGCTTTAAACCAAATCATAGAACCCATTTTTCCAAATCTAGCTTCTAAGGTTTCCTGCTGCATTTTTTGAATATCTTTTATAAAAAATATGCCCATTTTGTGAAGAACCTCACTTGCTTTAGCTCCTAAGAATGGAATTTTTTCAATTTTCAGTGGTGCTAAAAAAGCTTTTTCATTTCCGGGCTCAATTTTCAGCTGATTGTTAGGTTTTGCCTCTCCCGTTGCAATTTTAGAGACTGTTTTATTGGTTGAAAACCCAAAAGAAATAGGCAAACCTGTTTCTTTAATTATTCTTTGTCTAAGATTAGAAGCCATTTTATAGGCACCAAAAAACTTATCAGTACCTGTTAAGTCAATATAAAATTCATCAATAGATGATTTTTCAAAAATGGGAACCGACTCACGAATAATTTCGGTAACCATAGCTGAGTACTTAGAATACAAACCAAATCCACTTGACACAATAATAGCCTCAGGACACAGTTTTTTTGCTTTTTGAATAGGCATTGCAGAAGTTACTCCAAACTTGCGAGCTTCATAACTACAAGATGACACCACACCTCTTTCTGTATCTCCACCAACTATAATGGGCTTATTGTTTAATGATGGATTCTGAAGCCTCTCACAAGAAACAAAGAATGAATCTAAATCCATATGAACAATTGCTCTATTTTCCATCCTATTTTAGAATGTATAAATTTAAAAATATATTAGCAGAATGGTTTTTATAGAAGGGTATTTAATTGGCTTGGCAATGATTATTTTCATTGGTCCGGTATTTTTTTACCTTCTTAAAACAACCTTACAATATGGCTTTGGTTCAGGATTATCTGTTGCTTTAGGGATTGTTATCAGTGATTTAGTTTGTCTTATCATTTGCTATTTGGGTGCCAGTGAGTTTATTCAAAGTGATAAAAATAAACTTTGGCTAGCCATAACAGCAGCATTTATATTAATAGCAATGGGAATAAAATATTTAGTTAGACCAAATATCAAAACATCTACCGAAATACAACTGAAGTCTTATGATTATGGAAAGTTATTTATAAAAGGATTTCTAGTCAATTTTGTAAACCCTTTTGTGTTTTTAGTTTGGATTGGCATTATTACTTTCGCTATTGAAAAGTATGAATCGTTTACCAGTCAAGTAATTTATTTTACAGCCATTTTACTTGGTATTTTTACGATTGACTTTGCTAAAGTTGTTTTAGCAAAACGAATTAAAAAATTTATCCAACCTCATATTTTAAAACGAGTTTATAAAATTATAGGTGTCTTACTTATTTTATTTGGGGTGAGGATGGTTATTTATTGTTTTTCATTATAAAAAATTACTATTTATGAGTGCATACTTTACAAGTGACTTTGCTAAATTCTTTAAGGAGTTAGAAAAAAACAACAACAAAGATTGGTTTGATGCCAACCGAAAAAGATATGAAGAGTCCGTTAAAAAGCCGTTTCATGATTTTATGAATGCGGTGGCGGAAGAGCTTCAAACTGTATATCCAAAATCTACCATGAAAGAAAACATTAAGATATTCAGGATAAACAGAGATATACGGTTTAGCAAAGATAAAACACCTTATAAAACTCACATGGCCGGAATGGTTTCACCGGTAGATAAAAAGGATATGACTAGTCCTGGGTTTTATACACAAGCTAACCATAATGATATTAGAGTTTACTCTGGAGTTTATATGCCGGATAAAGACCAGTTAGAAGCTATAAGAGACCATATAGTTGACAATATGAAAGAATTTGACAAGCTTGTAAAAAATAAAGCTTTCAAAACTACGTTTGGGGAAATTCTGGGAGAAAAGAACAAACGATTACCAAAAGAATATCAAGAAGCTGCCGAAAAACAACCTCTTTTATACAATAAAGGTTTTTATTGGTTTTTTAAACTAACCCCAAAAGAACTAACTTCAGATAAACTATTGAAAACATTGATTAATAATTATAAAAAGGCGATGCCTTTAAACACTTTTTTTGATAAAGCACTTGGCATTAAGCACTAATAATTATATTTGGTCTATAAACCCATAAAACAATAACAATGAATTTCTTAATAATATTTTTAGCCGCTTTAGTGCCTATGATTCTTGGATTTATATGGTACAACCCTAAAGTTTTTGGAAATGCCTGGATGCAAGCATCAGGAATGACGGATGAAAAAATAAAATCCGGAAACATGGTTTTAATATTTGGGCTGAGTTTCCTATTTAGCTTAATGTTAGCAATTATTTTGCAAACACTAGTTATTCATCAATCACACCTTAACTCCATCATTATGAATGAACCTGGATTTAAAGAAGGAACCGGAGAAGCTTGGCAAATGGTTCAGGACTTTATGAGTAAATACGGCACAAATTTTAGAACCTTTCAACACGGAATGGTTCACGGGTTAATAGCCGGGTTTTTCATTGCTTTACCTATACTAGCCACCAATGCTCTTTTTGAAAGAAAAGGATTTAAGTACATTGCAGTTAATGCCGGCTATTGGATTTTAACGCTAGGAATTATGGGGGGAATTATTTGCCAGTGGGCATAATATTTTATGTATAAATTTTATATAGCGCCTCACTTTTGAGGCGTTTTTATTTTCCTTTTACTCGTTCTACTAAATCATCAAATAGCTGCCCGGGATTATCTATTTTCATTCTTCGCTGATGAGCTTTAACAACACCATCTTCTTCAATTAGTTCGTAAGAAAAATTCACCTTTCTATCAGCGTTATCAATACCTATCTGACCAAACCGCAAATCATTAAAATAAATCTTATTATCTTCTTTTTGAATACTATACCAGCCTCTTGATTGTTTTATCAGGCTTTGTATAATACTTTCATTCTCCCATTTACCTAGCAATTCATGATTTTTTTCAAAACGAGTGAATTCAATGTTGTTGTCTTTATCCAAAAGTGAATAAAACCCTATTAAATATTCATCCTCTGTTTCCACATCGGCAATCCATAAAATACTATTTAGTGGTGACGGCTTTGTATCTAGTTCAAGATATTCTATTTCTTGTTTTTTAAGAGAGTCGTCAAACTGAAAATAAGCTATTCCTTTAAAAGCCAATGTTAATAGCATGTAACTACTACTAATTAAAATTCCCGCCCTATTAATTTTATATCGTTTTGGATTATTCCGTTTATAAAACATTGCAGCTATAACACATATTAAAAAAGGAACTGTATATAATGGGTCTGCTACAAATATGTTGTTATAAGCAAGACGATATTCAAACGGCCAAAATAACTGAGTTCCCCAGTTAGTATGTGCGTCTAGCAATGGATGAGTAACTAAACTCCAAAAGAATAGCTTGGCCCAGGGTTTCCAGTCTAAGTTCTCTTTTTTGTGAATTTTTGAAGCAATCCAACCCAAGATGGGAGCCATTAAAATGCAAAATACAATAGAATGAGAAAAGCCTCTATGAACTTCATTAATTAAAACAATATCATCGGTGAAGAGCCTAACCAATACATCAAGGTCTGGAATAGTTCCTGCGATTCCTCCCCAAAGCATGGCTTTATTACCAACTTTTTTTCCCAGCACTGCCTCTCCTACCGCTGCACCAAGAACTATTTGAGTAAGAGAATCCATTAATTATAACTAAAAGAAGCTTTAAATGGCTTTCTTAATTCATATTCATGAGGGGAAATTCTTTCAACAAAAGGCTTTAGTAGCTTGTTAGAAAGTGAGTTTCTATGGCGCATAAACAATTTCATGTTAACCGGCTCTGCACCCAACCCACTTTTTAACTCTTCGGCTGTTCTTCCTAACCTTAGCTCAGAACAATTCATATTAATAGCCATCTCCACAAAATCATAAAGCATTCGTTGATAAAGCGCATATTTATGGTTTAAATCATAATCAAAGCCAACATAATTTGCATCCAACACATCTCCAAACAAAAAGCCGGAGCTAAATCCAACTAACTTATTTTCTTTAAAATAACCTGTTACAAGAAATTGTCCGTTTAAATTGTTTTTTAGTTGTAAAAAAGCTTCTCCGTTTAATTCACCAAATTTAAAATCAGCATGATGTAATACTGCCTGATAAAGCTGCTCCAGTTCAGCTTTATGGTTTTCAATATCTTCAGCCGTAAGGTTTCTTGAAGTAATGCTTGCCGATTTTTTGAACACACTTTTCGCCTTTGTCCTGAACTTAGTAACCATGCTTTGCAAGTAATCATCAATAGATTTCCATTGTGGGTGAATTTTTAGTATCATATTCACATCAATGCTAAAACCTCTGTAATTTTCAGGTTTAAGAAAAGCTCCTTTTTTAAATGATTGTGGCCAAAACTCTTTTAATAAAATGATGGAGGCATTCCCATTTAATTCTTTGTTTCTTGAAAGTTCTTTAAGCCCTTTACTCAAAGCTAAATAAAATTCTTTTTCAGAAATTGCATCCGTATGAGCAAACCCATTTTCTCCGGTAGAAAAAACATTTCCGCACGTCATTACTCGGATATTTAGCGATGCAATAAACTTATCTTTTATTTTATCGCCTACAGAGCAAAATAACTCACCGTATTCTTTACTTTGGTTAATTAAATTAACGATTTGAACACTTGCCAGACCTACCAGCTTTTTATTCTTAAAAAACAGTAAGTACCTGAAATCTACAGAGTCTAACGATTTTTCTAACGCACTTAAATATCTGGTGGAAAGGTATAAGTTATCTCCGTTAACAATAGCATCCCATCTTTTTTCATCAACCTGAGATATAGAAGTCTTTACTTCTATTTTAACCTCTTTCTTTTCGCTTATTGGACAACTAAAAAACATCTATTATTAAAGGGTAAAGATATAAGTTTATTAGTTAAATAACATTTCTCTTATAGCAATTGTTGCATAAAAGAGCTTAAAATATGTTAATAGCTTTATAAATAAGTATATTACAACTAGTTTATAACAAATTGGATATATTTGATAAAATTTGAATTGGTGAATCGCTTCTTTTTCTTTCTGTTTGTATATCTCTTTTCTTTTACTGCTGGTTATTGCCAACTAAAGCAACAAATTGATTCATTACGATTAAAGATAATTGAAGAACGTGATATTGAAAAGAGAGCCCTTCATTATAACGCATTAGGTAAACTTTACTTCCAAAGTGGAGAAACTTCAAAAAGAATTGATTCTTACAAAAGTGCTGAAGAGCTTTATGCTACGTTAAAAAGTGATTCCGCAAGAGCATTGAACCTCTGCTTCTTAGGAAATGCATTATTTGATAATTCTGAAATTATAAAAAGTACAGAGTGCTTTGATAAGGCGCAAAAAATAGCTCAAACCAATAACAATTTAAAATTAGAATTTCAGGTCTTAGAAAGAAGGTTAGATGTTTTTAAATATGCATCCAGCTCATCAAACAACATTCTTTTACTGCTTAAATTTAAAGAGAAAGTAAAACAAAGTAATGATAAACTTTTGTTTGATGTTCTTTTAAGTATTATTAACCAATATGTTTACTTAGCAAAGTACGATGAAGATTTAATAGACTACTCTGAAGAACTATTGAAAATAGCAACAAAATTTCAAGATTCTTCTATGCTTTACACAGCTTATTTTTATACCGCACTATCTAATAAAAACAAAGTTACTATCCAAAGTTATAAAAAGGCGTTAAACTACATTAGTAAAAGTGGGGAATCTAAAAAGGCGCCTATCTATAATAATCTTAGTGGTCAGTATTATTCAATGGGAGAGTTTTATGTAGCTATGTTATATGCAGATAGTGGTTATCAGATAGCCAAAAAATATAACCTTACAGAGTTTATGGCTGCTTCAAAATGGAGATTAGCATTTTGTAATTTTAGACTTAACCAAAACAAAGAATTAATTGGAAATGCAGCTCTGGCTTTAGATTTATTTAAAGATGGTAAAGTATTACGAAGGCAAGATGATTGTGCTTATTTATTATCTATCGGAAACGAACGTTTAGGCAATTATAAAAAAGCCTTAGAATATTTAAAACTTGCTATTGAACTAAAAGACAGTTTCAGGCTTACTGCTAATATAAATGAAGTGAACCAAAGTAAACAACAGTTTGAATATGAGTTGGCCTTTAGACAAGATAGCTTAAAAAATCTTCAGGAACGACAGCTCAGTCAGGCTAAACTTGAAAGCATTAGCTCTAGACTTGAAAAGGAACAAACTAAAAAAGTGGCCTTCTTGGTTGGATTTATATTAATGCTAGGGTTCGTTTCTTTCGGAATTTTTGCGTTTAGAAAAATTAAAAAAGTAAATGAAAAAGTTAAAGAGCGAAACTTACTAGTTGAACAAAAAAATAAAGAGATTACAGATAGTATTCAATATGCAAAAAGAATTCAAAATTCAATATTACCTCCTACAAAAATTATAACTGATGCTTTTCCAGATTCTTTTGTATTGTATCTACCCAAAGATATTGTAGCCGGAGATTTCTATTGGATAGAAAAGAAAGGGAACAAGTCATTTATTAGTGTTGCAGACTGCACAGGACATGGAGTTCCGGGTGCAATGGTTAGTGTTATGTGTAGCACAGCCTTAACTAAAACTGTTATGGAACTTGATATCAATTCTCCTAATGAAATATTAGATAAGACAAATATGTTGTTAGAGGAAAGATTTGAAAGAAGCGAAGAAGAGTTACAAGATGGTATGGATATAGCCCTTTGTAAGATTGAAAACATGGTTTTAGAGTACGCAGGTGCAAACAACTCACTTTATTATATCAGAAATAACGAACTTTTTGAGCTTGGAGCAGACAAACAACCAATTGGAAAATACATTAATCGAAAACCTTTCAACAATCAAAAAATAGAATTACAAAAGGGAGATTGTATTTATCTTTATACTGATGGATTTGCAGACCAATTTGGTGGAGAAAAAGGGAAAAAATTCAAGTATAGTAGATTTAAAGAACTATTAGTATCACTTCATGAACTACCAATGGAAACTCAAAAGCAAAAAATTGAATCTATATTTCAAGATTGGAAACAAGAACTAGAGCAAATAGATGATGTGTGTATTTTGGGAATTAGAATTTAAATTAGCGTTTCAGATTATTTTCATATATCTTAATCCATTCATCTACTTTCATTTTAGAGGCTAACTCTCCTATTAAATCATAAGGAATTTTATCTATCTTTTTAAATCGGATACAACTTTTACCCATATCCAGTTTTGCATCAGAATGCTTGGGATATTCCTTTAAAAACCAATCCATTAATTTTTTATCAGCATAAATACCCATGTGATAAACAGCTATAAAATTCTTTTGTGAAGCAATATTCATAAAAGGAAGAGGAAGCTTAGGATCACAGTGATAACCACTTGGATAAACAGAATGAGGCACAACGTAACCAATCATGCCGTAATTCATTTGCTCCTCAAAACCTTTAGGTAATTTTTTTTTGATAGCGCTTCGTAATTTAGACATTGCCTCTTTTCGTTCTTCAGGAAGAATGTCAATATACTCATCAGGTGTTGTTGCTTTATATTGCATATAAATAATTTAAAATAATGTGGGACTATTAGGCGAATTTGGTATGTGCAAATCTGTTCCTAATTCTTTGTTTAACTTTTCAATAAAATAAGCTGATAATAATGGTGATTCCTTTTCAATATTTTGATGCACAAAAAAGTATAGTTTATTTAGTCCTAACTTTTTCCAACTTTTCAATCTCTCAATCCAGTCATCTAATCGGGCATAGTCAGTTTTATGATTAGCTCCTACATATCGAACAAACGCAACAGAAGTTGTTAACCGCATATGCATTAAATCTCTTCTTCCTGCTGTATCTACAATTACATTAGCAACATTGTTTTCTTCTAAAAGAGAATATAATTTCCCTGAAACATCTTCATTATTATACCAATCTGTATGCCTAAACTCAATGGCTAAGGGAAAATCATCGGGCCAGTGTTTTACAAAAGCCTCTACCCTGTCGAAATCTTTTGGTGCAAAATTATTGTGCATTTGCAAAAAAGGCATTCCTAGTTTTTCTTCTAAATGTGAAATATTATAAATATATTCATCAACAGCCTTTTCTGTGTCTTTTAGCCTTGACCAATGAGAAATATCTTGACCCAATTTTGGGAAAAACTTAAAACCATTGGGTACTGTTTCCTTCCACTTTTCAAATTGTTCTGCCGGAAACAATCGATAAAAAGTAGCATTTAATTCAATGCTGTTAAATTGTGTTGAGTAATATTCTAATTCATTTTTTGTTCCTTTCGGATAAAACCCTTTTAAATCAGCTTTATTCCATTTCGCACAACCAACGTACGCCTCAAAATCATCATTGTCAGATTTTTGTAAAACCCTTTTAGTATCCTTATGGTCTTTCGGAATTGTAAAATCTATCTCTTCAGGGTTACTAACTTGTCCAAATTTCATGTAAATAAGTGTTTTCGCTAAAGTACGATTTTTGTATTATTGTTATAATGAAAAAACTAATTTCTGAAATACAGAAATGTACCGTTTGTGAAAGTTTTTTTGAAAATCATAAGCCAAGGCCTGTTTTAAGAGCAAGTAAAAGTTGTAAAATATTGGTTATTGGTCAAGCACCGGGAACAAAGGTTCATGCTTCAGGCATTCCTTGGGATGACCAAAGTGGTAAACGGCTCAGAGAGTGGATGGGAATAGATAGTAATTTGTTTTATGACGATTCAAAAATAGCTATTGTTCCTATGGGCTTTTGTTATCCCGGAAAGGGAAAGAGTGGCGATTTACCACCTAGACCGGAATGTGCGCCTCTCTGGCATAAAAAACTATTAACCCAAATGCCAAATATTCAGCTAACCTTATTGATTGGACAATACGCACAAGCTTATTATCTAGGTAATAAAATGAAAAATAATTTAACCGAAACGGTTAAGCATTATAAAGAATATTTACCTGATTTTATTCCTTTGCCACACCCATCTCCAAGAAACTTGTTTTGGTTAAAGAAAAATCAATGGTTTGAAAAAGACGTTTTGCCTATTTTAAAAGAAAAAGTGAAGGAGTTACTTTAAATCCCTGATTCCATTTTAGCTATAACTTCATATTTTGGATATACTTTTCTGATTATGAGTAATTTATAATCAGTATATCCAAATTATTTCAGGGGCTCCATGCAATCAATATTCCAGAAAATTCATTCAAATCAATTTGCTTAATTTTTCCATTAAGCTGTTCTGTCATCATTTTAATAAGCTCAAGACCAAATGAATTTTCATTTTTTTCGAAAGTTTGTTTTGGAATACCCACTCCGTTATCACTATACAATAATTGATATTGACCTTCCTTTATTTTAATAGAAAGATAAATTTGATTTTTAGTTAAATCATCTTTAAAAGCGTGTTTTAAAGAATTAGTAATAAGTTCATTAATTATTATTCCAAGGTATATAGATACTTTAAAAGGAATTTCAATTTCATCCATTTCCAAAGTGATTTCTACATCATCTTTTTTGGCATCTAATAGCTGTTGGGCCAATGTTTGTATATACTGTTTAAGTTTAGTTGTCTCGCTATCCGACTTATACAGCTGCTCATGTGCCATAGAAAAAGACCTGATTCGATTTTCCATTTCTTTGAGTACGGCTGATGTTTCAGGGTTTTTAGTTTCATAGGCTTGAATCCGAGCAATACTACTAACCATTTGAAAGTGATTTTTAACACGGTGATGTATTTCTTTAATTAAAATGCCCTTCTCATCAATTTGATTTTGTATCGTTTCATTTTTAACCACTAAATCAACGTTTAATTGTTTTAACCTAAAAAATGAATAAGACAAGCATCCAACTAATATTCCACCAGACAAGCAAATAAAAAAACCTAAAAAATATACCCACAATTCCATTGATTCCAAATTGCCCCATCCGGTGTTTGGTATGGCAGCAATTTCCCACTCGTTTCCGGCTATATGGATTGATTTAGTTACAGGATTAGCCATAAAAACTGTAGAATCACCATAGAAGTGCGGAATGCTGTTAAAACCTTTCACTGTTTTAATGGCAAAACTTATACTGCTATCTTTTAATGCTTCAATATCATTTAATAAAGAATCAACATCTACCACAACAGCCGAAAAACCCCAAAAACTTCTACTTTTTGAAGTAGAATCAGGAATATAAATAGGAATTCGATAAATAAAACCAAGCCCTCCCTGAATTAACTCAAGCGGACCGCTCATGTTTGGCTTATTCTCGCTTGCAGACTTACTTAAATGTTCTCCATTATTTAGCCTGTGAAATATATTAACTCCCAACACTCCTTCATTTCCTTTTAAAGGATAAATATGTGTTATAACACTATCCTTAACTAATTGCAAACATCTAATTGGTTCTCCTGAACTCAATAATACTTGACTTGAGAAGTCGGTGAACTGGGATTGAGAGATAGTAGGATTTGCCCTTACAATTGCCGCTATTCCGTTAGATAGATATATTCTTTTACTGAATTCAACTTCAATTGTGTTTTTAATTGAAGATACTTTATCGTACAAATTACTTCTACAACTTTCTTTAGCCTTTTCCTTTTGTAAAACAACAATAATGGTAAAAATGGAGAATAGTAGTAGAGCAATTAAATTACCGATTAATACTGAGTTTAAAATATCCTTTTTTCGTTGAGTCAACTAACTATTTTGCTTATAGAGGTTAATTCTCTACAAATCTAAGGAAATTAAAGCATTGATTACTAAAATAATACGACTATTTAAGCCAATTTGCTTTTTCGTTTATCGGAGTACGCCTACTGATGGGCAAATTAGCCTGAAAATATCCCATATAAAACAAGCCAATGCATTTTTCGCCTTCTTCAAGAGGAACAAATTCATTCATATAATCAATAAGGTTGGGAGTACTCCAATAACAGCCAATATTATAAGCCGTACATGTTAAATACATATTCTGAACAGCCATTGCAGTTGCCGCTATTTCTTCCCACTCAGGCAATTGCATTTTTGGGTCTCGCTGAAAACAAATAAGAATAATTTTATTTGCTCTAGTAATGCTATTTTGAATTTTTAAGTATTTGTCTTCTTTAAAGTTATCTGAAGGAGTAATTTGCTTGTATTTATTTGCCATAAATTCTGCTAATTCATCCTTTTTTACTCCTGAAACAACCTTAAACCTCCAGGGCTCAGTTAGCTTATGAGTGGGTGCTCTGTCTGCATTTTCAAGTATTTGATGAATTATTTCATCCGGAATTTCCTTATCAATGTACTGAATTGGATAAACAGACTTTCTCTCTTGAATGATTTGATTAATAACTTCTTCTTTCTCCATTACATTAATACTCCGTCTTTTGGCTGAATAGCAGGTGGCAACTCAGTTTCTCCAAGCATTTCTTTTAAATCAATTTCAATTGTTCTGCATAACGATTGCATTGGTATATCATTTCCCAGTCCTTCAAATGGATTCTCGGAATAATCACCAATTAACTCCATTACTAAAAACACCCAGCCCACTAAAACAGTAAATGGTATTGACAACCATGCTCCCCACTCACTTAGGTCATGAAATTCAGTAACTAAGCCAAATGGCAATAGAAATATAAAAAGTCCAACAAAAATAAAACTCATACTACCATATTGCCTTGGCAAAGGAAACTTTTTAATTCGCTCGGCTTTACCCTGATGAGTATAAAAATCATTCAATAATTTTTGAAGTTCCATGTGACGAAAATCGTCAATCAAATCTTTCTCACGCAACTCTTTTAAGTCTTGAGATTGTTTATCTATAATTTGTGTAGCAGTGTTTTGATGACTAATTAGTTTATCAATTTCATCACAAGGTAAGTAAAGGTTCAACTCTTTTTCTGTAATACCGTCAGAATACAAATTAGTACCATATTTTTTCATCAAACTCGCTGCGTTTTTTTTGACATAGCTGTTTTGATTGATGTGTTCCCATTGTGTTGGAATTAATAATTGACTTCTCAAAGTATAAAGCCAACCAATATGTCTTTCAATTAACTTTTTGTGAATACAATGTAATTCATCTGGTGTTAATTTTTTTGTTGTAAATTGGTTGCTAACATAAGCCTTTACATTAGTACCCCACATCCTGCTTGAATTAACAATAGCTCCCCAAATTTTTCTAGCCTCCCAAAGTCTGTCATAAGCACTATTGTTTTTGAAGCCTACATAAAATGCAACGGCAGTACCAACTAATGAAACCGGCAACCAGGGAACTTTAAAAGCATAAATACCTAAGTAGTGGAGATACTCAATAAAACAGGTTGCCAAGGTTGCCCATAATGTTAACCAAATTAAATGTGCACCGGAAAAGCGCATCATTCCTAAAATTCCAAAATTCTTGTTTACAAACATTTTTATTACACTTTAAGGGGTAGTTAAGTTGTATATTTCTTGAATACTTTTTAGTTTTTCAGTAAAATTAATTTTCAAGTCAATCAATTTACCCGAATGAACATCAAAAACCCAACCATGAACTATTGGAAATTTATTCTGTAAATATGACTTTTGCACCACTGCTGTTTTAATTACATTAATACACTGCTCCTCTACGTTTAATTCAACCAGTCTATTATATTTCTCTTCTTCACTTTTTATACTATTTAATTCATCTTTATGTAATCGATAAACATCTCTGATATTACGCAACCAAGGATTTAATATTCCCAAGTCTTTAGATTGCATTGCGGCTTTAACACCACCGCAGTAATAATGTCCACAAACAACAATATGTTTCACCTTCAAATGAGCCACAGCATACTCAATAACAGACATAGAGCTCAAATCAACATTGCTTACAACATTTGCCACATTTCGATAAACAAATACTTCTCCGGGTTGAGCACCCATTAAATCTTCGGCTGTGGCTCTACTGTCACTGCAACCTATATACAAAAAGTCCGGATTTTGTCCTTCAGATAAGTGTTTAAAAAAGTCTTTATTGGATCTTGTCTTTTCTTCAATCCACTTTTTATTATTATCAAAAATTTGTTCGTATGAAAACATCTATTAAATCTTATTTAAATTTTGACTAAAGATAAAAATGTTTTTTTGAGAGAATTTGAAAAGAATATACGATAGAGGAATGCTTATTTATTAGTAGCTAAATTATTAATATCCTTATTTTCCAGATGCTTCTTATCGTATCCCACAAACAATGAATTAATCATAGCTTTCCCGACATTAACACTAGTGGTTACTGATTTCATTTTTTTCATTAATGGGAAAAAAGGGCGTAAAATAATGTAAAAAAATTGATACCAATTAGTGGAAGACTTAACACCTTTTTCCGGTAAAATTATGCCCGGGCGAAACATATATGCCGCTTTGAACCCTTTGTTTAGGATGTAGTTTTCTGTTTTCCCTTTTACCCTAGCCCACATACTTCTACCCTTCTCTGAACTATCTGTACCTGTTCCGGAAACATAGTTAAAAACCATATTAGGGTTTAGCCGATATAAAGTATCACACCAATGCTTCGTGAGGTCATAGGTTATTTTAGTATATTCTTCTTCCGATTTTCCAACGGCAGATGTGCCTAAACAAAAGAAACACGCATCATAGTTTAGAAGTTCTTTTTCTATCGATGACAAATCAAAAAAGTCTTTATGAATAATTTCTTTTAGTTTAGAATTTTCTACTCCTATATTACTTCTATTAACAATAAGTATATCACTGATATTATAATTTTCAAGACATTCTAATAAAACGCCCTTACCAACCATTCCTGTTGTTCCTGTGATTATTACTCGCATACTCTTAATCTAATTCTGCCATTAACACCATTAATTTTTCCCACTTATCTCTCATTTCTATAGCACTAACCCCATGGTTATTACTCATCATTGTAAATGACAACAACTTACCTGATTTTGAAGTAACATATCCTGCATAGCTTCTTACCCTGCTCATGTAACCGCTCTTTGCGTGAATATTATTCTCGGCTTTTGTTCCCTTGCATAGCTTAGCTACAGTACCGCTTACTCCAACAATTGGTAATGACTGGTAGTAATTTTGAAAATTAAAAGTTGAATCTTTGGCAAAGTATGCAAGTAAACTTGCCAATTGTTTTGGTGTAATAGCATTATAACGTGACACACCACTACCATCAACTTGATATAAACCGGAAACATCAATTCCTTTGGAAGCCATATATTCACGTATTAACATTGCTCCACCATATGTAGAGCCATGCCCTTTCACTTTAACGGCAATCATTTTAAGCAGTGTTTCTGCATAAAAGTTTTGACTAACATGATTAGTGTGGTTAACTATACTCAGAAGCGAAGGAGAATAAATGGTGTGAATAGTTTTAAATTCCTTTACTTGATTTAGCTTTCTGATTAACTTTAAGTTACTTCTAACAGCAACAGCAGTATCAGTTACCACAATTCCGTTTTTTCTTAATGCTTTAAGCAAATTATAAGAAACCATTAAAGCAGGATCCGGTGTTTGGCTTTGTACTTGCAAGGAAACTTCGCCTGATGTAGCGTTTCCTCTAATAAATCGGTGATTCATATAAGGTGAACCAGTTACAAAAGCAAAAGTATTTGCTTCAGTACCAATGGCCATCTGGTTATATAATTTCAATCCGGGAACTTCCGGATAGGTAGAATATCTCATACTGTCACCAAAACAACAAGCTTTAATATTATACATATTCTCAGCAAAAGATAACCCACACGCACCTGAACAATAATCACCTTGCATGTCTTCCCATGCCCAACCAGCCGGAACTATGTCAAATTCAAACAATCTATCATCAGCTATGATACTACCATTAATTGTATCAACACCAAGCTTCTTAATTGCCGCTACCCATTTATTTATAACAGCTTCCGGTTCGCAACCTCCAAAAACACTTGAGCCCAAAGTTGGATCGCCTCCTCCTTTAATTACAATGTCTCCATTAAGCTTTTTTTTATCCTTTTTTATTTCTCCGTGATACTGTAAGCGTGTGGAAAAAGAATAGTTTGCACCGAGCAAATCTAACGCTACACCTGTAGTAACAGCTTTCATAACTGAAGCAGGTACAATACTTAAATTTTCATTGTATGATGAAATAACAGAATCACCATCAATAGATTTTAAGCAAAAGCCCCAGGCTGCATTTTTTAATTCCTCTGAATTTTTGAGCGAATCCAAAAAAAGCTGCAACAACTCAAAGGCTGTAGTATCTGTCTTAAATTCTACTACCGATAAAGTATCCTGCTTTTTTGTTGAAGAAGTTGAAATAATCTTGTTAGATTGATTATCTAATTGATTGAATAGGTAAATTGATTGAACTATCAATAAGGCAACTAGACCAAAAATAACCCAATGATACCATTCCAGCTTTTTCATTGATTACTTGAGTTTAACTGTGAAATTACCCACTTTTACATCACCCATTAAATCTTCTAAAGAATAAGTGTATGTGAGTGTTTTTAAATCATCGGAAACATCAACGTTGTTGTTATTAACTTTTTTGATGGTATGTTCCTTAAAATTTACAATTGTTTGAATTTGAATCATTTTGTTGATCTCATCCATCTTATCTACTTCACTTGCCGATTCTTTTAACTTATCATTGTTAGAGCTATGCTCATAAATTAGTTTTTTACCTTTTTGTTTAAATCCCATAAAATCTGATTTTTCAGTAGTTCCACTTTTCTTTAAAAAGTCATTTAATGTTTCTAAATCACTAAAACTAAATTTAATTCCCATAACACTTTCCTCACTAAATAATTGAATATTATCTAATCCGGGAATACTATCAGTTTTCATATCAGAGAAAGGATTTTCTTTAAGGGTATCATCTTTCATAATTTCTTTCATGGCACTATAATCAATAGACATCTTGAAATCACCTGAAAAATCTCTATTAAAAGTGTACTCATTTTTAATAGTACAAGAAATAGACATAACCAAAATAGAGACCACAAATAGCTTTGACAAAAATTTCATTTACTTTTTTTTGTGAAAATACTTCTTTTAAATGAAATGGATGAAAGTAAATTGAATCAAGCTTTTATCTTTACATCGGTATGCAGCATAAATTTAATTCTATTCTCGAAAAATTTGATTCTGATTTGTGGTACTTCTACTTTAAAGTACCTAATGACATTGCAGACAAGCTCATTGACAAAGACCGAAGAGTAATGTGTACCATTAATAATTTGGTTGAATACAGTTGTGCCATAATGCATGGAAGCATGGGAGATTTCTTTATAAATGTGAACAAAGAGCATAGGAAAAAACTAAAAATACAAGAGGGTGATGAAATAGAGGTAACGCTTGTGAAAGATAAGAGCAAATATGGAATGCCTATGCCCGAAGAATTTGAGGAAACCCTATATCAAGACCCTGAAGGCGATAAAATTTTTCATTCACTTACTCCCGGAAAACAACGCACCTTAATTCACATGGTTGGTAAAATAAAGTCCAGTCAAATTAGAATTAATAAAGCTTTAACTATTATTGATTACTTAAAAGAAGTAAGTGGAAATTTAGATTACAAAGAACTAAACGAAGCTTTTAAAAACTCAAGATTTAAATAATAAAAAATGAAAATAGTACGATTAATTGCATTACTAGAAGGCCTGTCACTACTCATACTTGTATTGATTGCTATGCCTATGAAATATTTTTATGATTCTCCACAAATGGTAAAAGTAGTGGGCATGGCTCACGGACTTTTATTTATCATTTACATTATTGCTATTGTAATGGCAAAGTTTGAATACAATTGGAAATGGAAAGATTTTATCATCAGTTTTCTTGGCTCTATTCTCCCTTTTGGATTTGTTTATGTGGATAGAAAAGTATTTTTAAAGTACTAATTTAATTTATTCTTTTCCTCTATCCATTTACTTAGATACTTTGTAGCCTGTAAAGATTGATGTTGTAATATTTGCCCGATAAAATTTGATTGGCGATGATCTTCAATATTTTTAAAAATCACACCAAGCTTATCACCAAATTTATTTTTTATTTCTTCCGAGTTAAATCGCTTGTTTAAAATATTAAACCCGCTTTGTTGAGCAGTTTGATACTCATCTTTTTTCGTATATAATAATACCGAAGCCTTCACAAATTTTTCAATTGAATCTTCAATAAAACCTCCGAACGGAAAATTACCATTTATACCTTCTGCACCAATTGAAGTAGTTACAGAAGGTGTTCCTGATTTTATGGCATCAAAAAGCTTCCCTTTTAATCCTGCACCAAATTGCAATGGAGCCAAGCAAACTCTTGCGTCTTTTAATACTTCGTTAATATTTTCTGCCCACCCTTTTATCAAAAAACCTTCCTTTTCATCATTCATTGTAGCAACTTCGGTAGGAACATAAGCACCATAAATATGAATTTGTGCTTCAGGCAACTGCTTTCTAATTAACGGCCAGATTTTTTTCTTCAAATAAATTACAGCATCTAAATTAGGTGCATGCTGAAAATTGCCCACAGTAATAAAATGCTCTCTCTCTTCAAATGTTGGCAGTCTACCTATTTCTTTTTCATCTAATTTATCTACCATAAAAGGCAAATAGTGCAAAATATCACCAGAAATTTTGAAAGTGTTTTCCAGTAATACCATTTCATATTCAGAAATAATAAGCGATAAATCAGATCTTAAAATGCTCGCTAATTCCCGCTTTGCTACTTCGGTAAATAAGTTTATGTTTTCAAAAGAAGTTTCTGTTTTATAGGCTTTTTCTCTAGCTTTTCTTAAAAAATGTAAGTCCTCCGTATCTAATATTCTGATTGAGTTTGGACAATTCTCAGCTACTCTCCAACCAAACTGCTCTTCTGTTAAAAACCTGTCAAATAAAACAATATAAGGGTTTAGCTCTTTTATATATACATCAAAGCTAGAATCATTTAATTTGATTTCCTTGGTCGAAATTTCCAATGAAGTAAAATCAACGCTTTTATCAGATATAGAAGCCGTACTGGCAAAAGTAATTTTATAACCTTTTGACAAAAAAAAGTCTATCAATTGCATCATTCGAACTCCGGCAGCAGTGGTGGAAGGCTCGGGAAAAGTAAAACCTATAATGAGTAAATTTTTCATTATATCATAGATATTCTTCTAACTCTAACACTCTCAGTGTTTTTTCATCTAACAGATTATTTATTTCGCCAATACGATTAGAAATGGTTTGAATTTTCTCAAAATCATCACTACAGTCCGTCAACTCTGTTTCCAGGTCAGTTTTCTCACTCTCCAATTTTGTAAGTTCTTCATTTAGTTTTTTATACTCAATTTGCTCGGCATAGGTCAACTTCTTTTTTTCAGCAGGAGTTGATTGCTCAACACTATCACTTGCTTTTTCTTCTTTAATAGCTGATTTTTCCTTAGCAATTTCCTTTTCTCTGTATTCTGAATAAGAGCAATAATGGTCAGTTATAACAGCATTTCCTTCAAAAACAAAAAAGTGGTCCACCAGCCTATCCATAAAATACCGGTCGTGAGTCACTAAAATTAAACAGCCGGAAAAACTTTCTAAAAACTCTTCTAACTTTTGTAAAGTCAGTAAATCCAAATCATTGGTAGGCTCATCAAGAATTAAAAAATTAGGATTTTTAATGAGCACCATTAAAAGAGTCAACCGCCTTCTCTCTCCACCACTCAGTTTACTAACAAAACTATATTGCATGTGTGGTGTAAACATAAACTGCTCTAATAATTGAGATGCTGATAATTTACTTCCATCAGCCATTACAATATATTCAGCTACTTCCTTTAAAACCTCTATTACCCTTTTATCTTCCTTAAGCTGTATCCCAAGCTGCGTAAAATGCCCGAAAACAATTGTTTCTCCCACATTTATTTTTCCTGAGTCAGCTTCTTCTTTTCCGGTGATTATATTTAAAAATGTACTTTTCCCAACTCCATTTTTTCCTATAATACCTATTTTCTCTCCTTTTTTAAAAGTGTAGTCAAATCCTTTTAAAATTTCTAAGTCACCGTAACTTTTATAAATCTTTTTAAGTTCAAGGATTTTCCCTCCTATCCTACTCATCTTTACATCCAGCTGAATTTCCTTTTTTACTCTGTTTTGACTAGCTTTTTCTTGAATATCATAAAAGGCATTTATTCTGGATTTTGATTTGGTGGTTCTGGCTTTGGGTGATTTTCGCATCCATTCTAACTCCTTTTTCATTAGTTGCTTTGCCTTACCTAACTCAATATTATATACTTCCTCTCGCTCAGCTCTTTTTTGTAAAAAGTATTCGTAGTTTCCTTTGTGATGGTAAAGCTTCCCGTTTTCAATTTCTAAAATGTGATTACAGACATTATTTAAAAAATACCTGTCATGGGTGACCATTAATAAAGTAATATTCGCTTGTGATAAATGGTCTTCCAGCCACTCAATCATCTCAACATCAAGATGGTTGGTGGGCTCGTCCAAAATTAAAACATCAGGGTTATCAAGTAGCGTAAAGGCTAATGCCAACCTTTTCTTTTGACCACCTGAAAGGTTTTCTATTTTTTGTGATAAATCATGAATAGAGAATTTGCCAAGTGTTTGAGTGATTTTTCGTTCATAATCCCATGCATCAAACTTATCCATATTAGCAGCCGCTAACTCAAATTTCTTTTGATTTTCCTCACTAAAATTTTCTGACTGGAGTTCTAGGGCTTCTTCATATTCATTAATTACTTTAATAATTTCTCTGTTTCCTTCTTTTAAAAACTGGTCAATAGTAAGAGAATCATCTAACTCAGGCTCTTGATTTAAAAAACCTATTCTTATTCCATTTCTTAGCACAACAGAGCCTTCAGTAGGGACATCCTTTCCCACCAAAATTTTAAGTAATGTAGATTTACCGGTTCCATTATTAGCAATTAATGCTGTTTTATCTCCCTTTGATAAGCCAAAGCTTATCCCCTCAAAAAGCATTCTTTCACCATAGGTTTTCGCTAAATTCTCTACACTTATGTAATTCATGGCGCAAAGATAATTTAGTTCTTAATTATTGGTTGATTATTATGAATTAAATGAATAACTATTAAACAGTAACCTAGAAACTTAAAAAGTGTAGTTTTGTGCTGTGATTGAAATAGGAAAAATAAACAACCTTATTGTAAGCAAACATTCTACTCATGGTGTTTACTTAAAAGATGAAGATGCAGAGGAAGAAGTGCTGCTGCCAAATGCTTTTGTTGACAAAAAATTATCGGTAGGTGACGTAATTTCGGTGTTTATCTATAAAGATTCAGAGGATAGGATTGTTGCCACTACTGAAATTCCTAAGCTTTTTTTGGGGCAATTTGAATTACTTAGAATTAAAGATATTACAAAAGTTGGTGCTTTTGCAGATTGGGGATTACAGAAAGACCTTTTAATTCCGTACAGTGAGCAAAAACATGAATTGGAAGTTGGAGAAGAATATATCGTTTATCTATACCTGGATGAGCAAACCAAGAGATTAGTAGGCTCAACAAAAATCAGAAAGCACCTGCAAAAAGAAGATGTAAGATTAACACCGGGTGACGAAGTAAGTTTAATGGCTTTTGATGTTTCAGATTTAGGAGTAAGTGTTATTGTTAATGAAAAGTATTCCGGAATGGTGTATGACGATGAAATTTATGAACCATTAGAATATGGAGAGAAACTAAATGGATATGTTAAAAAAGTAAGACCAGACGGACGACTTGATATTACCTTGCGAAAATTTGGTTATAAAAAGGTGGCAACCGGCTCCGATAAAATTCTTGAAAAGTTACATCAGAACAATGGCTTTTTAAACCTTCATGATAAAAGTTCGCCCGAAGAAATCTCTAACCAATTAAAAATGAGCAAAAAGGTATTCAAAAAGGCCATTGGGGATTTATACAAACGAAAAAAAATAAAAATAGAAAAAGACGGAATTCGATTAATTTCATAAAAAAGCCCTGTATTTCTACAGAGCTTTTTACAAACCTAACTATGAAAAGACACACGGTTTGTGTGTATTTTAAATTACATCTGTCCTTTTATTTCGATGGTAAGAATAATATCATTAGATAACACCATATCTTGCGCTGCAGGCATGTAAGAAACATCGTAATTTTGTCTGTTAAAAGTTAATGTTCCTGTAATGGTTACATTATTTCCATCAACTGCAACATTTACATTTTCCACTTTTTCTTCACCTTCTTTTCCTCTAACGGTTAATTTACCTGTCGCTACATTACCTTCAACAGAGTTAACAACAAAAGAAGCAGTTGGATGATTTGCCACATCAAAAAAGTCAGGAGATTGAAGATGACCAACTAATTGTTCAGGAGTTTTACCTTCCTTTGGGTTATAGTTTTCATCGGTAGGAGTCATTGTTGTCATATCAACGACAAAATTTCCACCGGTTACTTTATCACCTTTCAAGGTTAAACTTGCTTCTTTTAGGTTAATATCACCCTCATGAGAATAAACCCCAAGCATCTCACCTTTCCAGTGAACATTAGATGCCTCTAAATTTACGTTTACTGTTTTTTCAGTTTCTTCAACCACTACTTCAGTCGTATCATTTGAAGTTGTTTCTTCTACTTCTCCACTCCCTCCACATGAAGTTAGTCCAAGCGATGTAGCAAATATTGTAGCTACCATTAATGTTTTTGTTTTCATTTTTTTAGTGTTTTTAAAATTCATGCAGCAAACCTACAAACAATATTTGTTCTAAACAAATTTTGTTTAAAACATTTTTTATTTATTTTTGCAGTATGGCAAGTCAAAGTAAAAACAAACATGAGTTATTAATGGTAGAAATCATTAAGACTTCGGGTTATATTGAAAGAAAGATAACGGAAGTATTAAAGGAATTTGAAATTACCCCTATCCATTATAATATACTTAGAATATTAAAAGGTGCTCATCCTACACCATTATCAGCCGGTGAAATTAAAGAGCGGATGTTGTTCCCAAATCCTGACGTAACAAGATTAATAGATAGAATGATAAAAAGGAATATTGTAGAAAGAAATATATGTGAAAACAACAGAAGAAAGATGGATATTCTTATTACCAAAGAAGGGATTGAATTATTAAGAAAGATATATCCAAAGCTTGAAAAAGCAACCAATTATTTTTTTAGCACTGAGGTTAACGAAACAAATGTAAATACAACAATAAAACACTTAGAAAAAATAAGAAACTCTTTAAAATCATGAGAACAATAAAAGACATAAGAAAAGCAGCTAAAGTAGATATGGGCGGCATACTACTAGACCAAGCATTACCCATAAACGGTATTGATCAAATAGACCCATTTTTATTGGTTCATCACTGGGCTAGTGAATACAAAGGCGGACAAAAACAAAAAAATGTTGGAGTTGGTCCACATCCACACAGAGGATTCTCTCCGGTTACTTTTATATTTAAAGGTGGAGTACATCACAGAGATTCAAAAGGTCATGAAAGTGTGGTAAATGAAGGTGGAACACAATGGATGAACAGCGGAAAAGGACTAATACATAGTGAAAGACCAAGAAAAGATATAGCAGAAAATGGCGGTGAATTTGAAATTATTCAATTTTGGGTAAATGCTCCTTCAAACAAAAAAATGGAGGAACCAAGCTATCAGCCACTTTCTGCCCAAGAAACTCCTACGCTACTTTCAGAAGACAAAAAAGTAAAAATAGGCTTGGTAGCCGGTGAATTAATGGGTAAAAAAGGAAAAATAAATCCGCACTCTGAATTACTAGCATTAAGATTAGAAATTGAAAAAGGTGGTGAAATTAAAATTCCAGTACCAAAAGAATACAACGTATTTGTTTACCAATTAAATGGTAACTCACTTATAAATGAAAAAAATATTAACGATAAAGAATTAGTATTGTTTGAAAATGATAATGAAGATATCATCATTAAAGGAAATGAGAATTCAAGAGCTATTTTATTAGCGGGAAAACCTATTAATGAACCCGTTGCTACATACGGCCCATTTGTAATGAATTCACAAAGTGAAATTGTAAGTGCGTTAAACGATTTTCAGTCGGGAAAAATGGGAACTTTAGTTGAAAAATTTGACTAAATTTTCTCAAAAGAAGTTTTTACACCTTTAATTAAGGCTGAACTAAACCCTTGATGTTCCATTTCATTTAAACCAGCAATTGTACAGCCTTTTGGAGTAGTTACTTTATCTATTTCTTCTTCAGGGTGAGTGTGGTTCTGTATAATGATTTCTGCCGCACCTTTTACCGTTTGAATAGCTATTTCATTTGCTGTTTTAGCATCAAAACCAATTTCTATTCCTGCCTGAACCATTGCGCGAATATACCTTAAGGCAAAAGCAATTCCACATGCACCAAGTACAGTTGCCGCATTCATTAAACTTTCATTAATCAAAATTACTTCGCCAAGTTTTTCTAAAACATTAACTACAGTTTGCTTGTCGCTTTCATTTAAATTAGGAGCTGAATAACAAGTAGCAGACTCATTTATAACGCTTGCGGTATTTGGCATCATGCGAGCAATCTTTGCATCACCTCCAAGAATTTCCATCATTTGATGAATAGTCAAACCACTAACTCCGGACACTATAATATGTTTAGATGAGTCAAAAACCTGTTTTATTTCAGTCAGTACTTCAGCTGCTTTAAATGGTTTTACGGTTAGAAATATAATCGTTGAATTTTTAACAGCAGATAAATTATCATTAGTTACGGTAATGCCTTCTTTTGCTAAATCAGCCAATAACTCAGTTTTATTTCTTGTAACACTAATCAATGATGGTTCCACTCCGGCATTTAACAAACCCCTGGCAATACTTTTACCTAAATTACCGCCACCGATAATTGCAATTTGATTATCCATTTTAAACTATTTTTTTGTGAAATATCTTACTATACGCTAGCCGCTTCTATTTCTCTGTCAACCTTTTTTACTAATCCCTGTAATACTTTGCCGGGACCTACCTCAATAAACGAAGTTGCACCGTCTGCAAGCATTTGCTTAACGGTTTGCGTCCATCTTACAGGTGCAGTTAATTGTGAAATTAGATTTCTCTTTATTTCGTCAGGGCTAGAAACTGCAGAAGCAGTTACATTTTGATAAACCGGACAAATAGGTTGATTAAAATTAACAGAATTAATCGCTTGTTCTAATTCAGCTCTGGCAGGCTCCATTAATGGAGAGTGAAAAGCTCCACCAACAGGTAAAACCAAAGCTCTTTTTGCTCCCGCTTCTTTCATTTTTTCACAGGCAACATTTATCGCATCGATAGCGCCTGAAATAACCAATTGACCGGGACAGTTATAGTTAGCGGCTACAACTATTCCATCAACTTCATTACATATTCTTTCAACAATTTCATCGTCAAGACCTAATACAGCAGCCATTGTTGAAGGCTCTGCCTCACATGCTTTTTGCATTGCTAAAGCCCTTTTAGAAACCAATTGCAATCCATCTTCAAAAGACAAAGTTTTGTTTGCTACTAATGCAGAAAATTCACCTAACGAATGACCCGCAACCATATCAGGTGCAAAGTTTTCAATAGTATTTGCCAGGATAACAGAATGTAAGAAAATAGCCGGTTGAGTTACTTTAGTTTGTTTAAGCTCTTCATCGGTTCCACTAAACATGATGTCAGTTATTCTAAAACCCAAAATATCATTAGCTTTTTCAAACATTTCTTTAGAAACAGCCGAAGAATCATATAATTCTTTACCCATTCCTACAAATTGCGAGCCCTGACCGGGAAATATGTATGCTTTCATTTGTTAAAAAGTTAAGTTAATTAATCTCTACTTCCACCAAAAAGACGAAGTAAAAACAAAAATAGATTGATAAAGTCAAGATACAATGTTAATGCACCCATTAACACTAATTTCCTAGTAGTCTCATCACCAGTTTGCCCTGCTCCTATGTTTTTAAGTTTTTGTACATCATAAGCCGTTAAACCTGTAAATATTAAAACTCCAAGTATTGAAATAATATAATCTAGAGTAGAATTACCTAAAAACCAATTTACCAAACTTGCCAAAATAATTCCTATCAATCCCATATATAAGATTGAACCAAACTTGGTTAAGTCGGTCTTTGTGGTATATCCTAAAAGCGCCATTATACTAAATGTGCCGGCAGTAATAAAAAAAGTAGTGGCTATTGCACTGCCTGTATAAGCCAAAAATATAAAGCTAAAACTAATTCCGTTTACAAAAGAATAAGCAGCAAACAATAAAAACAAAGCAGTATAGGAAAGTCTGTTAAACGCAAAAGACATAATTAGCACAAAAATTAATGGCGCAAACATTACTGCATAGCCTAATATATTTAATCCGCCCTCTTCATTAAACATCGCATTTATAATCGCCTCTTGCCCAGAAGCCCAGTAAGCCACAAAACCCGTAAGCGCTAAAGCTCCGGTCATGTATAAAAATACATTTGACATAAACTTTGTTACTGATGCAGCTTCTTTAATAAAGATATTGTCAATTGGTTGTTGTTCGTTTTGTAAATTCATCGTTTTCTAATTTTAACTACCAAAATATTCACAGTAGTTATTTTCGGTTTCATAAAGTTTTATTGCATGTAGCTCACAATTCCCTAACTCAGGAATATGCTTTTTTAACTCATCCCAAATGGCAATAATTAAATTTTCAGTAGAAGTCATTTTACCCTTCATAAACGGAACATCTAAATTCAAGTTTTTGTGATCGATTACATCACAAATATATTTTTTAATCAACAGACTTAAATCTTTAAGGTTAGCCACAAAACCTGTTTGAGGGTCAGGGTTTCCTTTTACCGTCACATAAAGCGTGTAATTATGTCCGTGCCAATTTGGATTAGCACACTTACCGAAAACTTCATCATTCTTCTCATTACTCCAATCAGGATTATACACCCTGTGTGCGGCATTAAAAGTTTCCCTTCTTGTAATATAAATCATTCTCAAAATTTTACGCAAATATATATTCTATTGAGCAATTTCTTTAGTTGAAATAATATCTTTGTAACAATATTTAAACAAATGATAGTAGTAACAGGTTCAGCAGGGTTTATAAGCAGTTGTTTAATCAGTAAATTAAACGAGCAAGGAATTACTGATTTGGTACTTGTTGATGATTTTTCGAACGATGAAAAAGAAAAAAACTACATTAATAAGAAATATAAGTCGCTAGTCAACAGAGAAAATATTTCTGATTTTTTAGAGAAAAACAAAAGTGAAATTGAATTTATTTTCCACTTAGGCGCAAGAACTGACACCACTGAATTCAACAAAATAATTTTCGACAAACTTAATCTTAACTACAGTAAAATTATTTGGCATTTTTGTACCGAAAATAACATTCCGCTAGTTTATGCATCTTCTGCTGCAACTTACGGAATGGGTGAATTAGGATATGACGACAATCATGAAGTAATTCCAAAACTAAAGCCTTTAAACCCTTACGGAGAATCAAAAAATAATTTTGACAAATGGGTTTTAGAACAAAATGAAACTCCACCTTTTTGGGCAGGCTTAAAGTTCTTTAATGTTTATGGCCCAAATGAATACCACAAAGGCAGAATGGCTTCTGTAGTATTTCACGCATTTAATCAAATAAATAAAACAGGAGAAATGAAGCTATTCGAATCTCATCATCCCGATTATAAAAATGGAGAGCAAAAGCGTGATTTCGTTTATGTAAAAGATGTAACAGAGGTTTGTTGGTTTTTATATAAAAATCAAAACCATAGCGGAATATACAATTTAGGTTCGGGAAAAGCTCGAACTTTTTTAGACTTGGCAAAAGGTGTTTTTAAAGCAATGGGGAAAGAAGAAAATATTTCATTTATCCCCACTCCTATTGATATTAGGGATAAATATCAATATTTCACGGAAGCAAACATGAATAAATTAAAAGCAATTGGATACGACAAGGAGTTTACCAAACTAGAAGTTGGTATTAACGATTACGTAAATAATTACTTATCATTAAATAAAATTTACTAATGAGTTATATTGTAAGTGGTATTCAGCAAATTGGAATTGGTGTAAGTAATGTTCACGAAGCGTTTAAGTGGTATAATAAAAACTTAGGGTTTGATGTTCCTGTTTTTGAAGAGGCTGCTACGGCAGGCTTAATGTTGCCTTATACAGGCGGTGAACCAAGAGACCGACATGCTATTCTTGCCATGAACCTACAAGGCGGAGGAGGATTTGAAATTTGGCAATACACCAGTAAAGTTCCTGAAAAGGCGCAATTTGACATCCAATTAGGTGACTTGGGTATTTTTATATGTAAATTAAAAACACCTGATATTAAAGCAGCGTATAACGATTTAAAAGAAAAAGGAGTTCAGCTTTTAACTGAAATTACTCACTCTCCTGCCGGGTATCAACACTTTTACTTTCAGGGTCTCTTCGGAAATATTTTTGAAGTTATTCCTAGTAAAGTTTGGTTTAATAACATCAATTATAAGATTGGTGGAGTAGCCGGTGCTACAATAGGTGTAAGCGACATGGAAAAAAGCATTGACTTTTATCAAAAAGTATTGGGATTTGACCAAATACTTTCGGATAGTGTTGCACGATTTGATGATTTTAAAAATCTACCGGGTGGAAATGAAACTTACAGAAGAGTAATTTTAACTCACTCAAAGCCAAGAATAGGGAGATTTAACAAGCTTTTAGATGGCGGTACAATTGAATTAGTCCAGTCGAAAGACCGAAGCCCGAAAAAGATTTATGAAAACCGAATGTGGGGAGATTTAGGATATATTCACTTATGCTTTGATGTTATTGGTATGGAGGAATTACGTGAAGCCTGCTCCAAATATGGAAGTCCGTTTACGGTTGATAGCGCCAACTCATTTGATATGGGAGAAGCAGCCGGACACTTCTCTTATATTGAAGCACCTGAAGGAACATTAATTGAATTTGTCGAAACGCATAAAATACCGATTTTCAAAAAGATAGGCTGGTACTTAGACTTACAAAAAAGACCAAAAGAAAAATCATTACCCAACTGGATTTTAAAATCACTAAAGTATATGAGGGTAAAACATAAGTAAAAATTATTTATATTAGCGTATGGAACTCATCGAAAAAGAACAAATTTCGGCCTTACGCTTTCCAAAAGAGGAAGTAGAGTTATCTCCTGAACAAAAGAAAACGTTGCAAAAAGCGATTAATAGAGCCACCTCTCTTGGCAATATCGAACACATAAAATTTAAGATTACCTTTCAAGATGACAAAAGTTTAAAACAAGTTCACACTACAATCTGGGCTGCCAATCCGCAACACATTGTTTTAAAAAAAGGAGTTGTTATTCCTGTAAATAGAATCTTAGATATTAATTAAATCGTCTTTAATCTCTCCTACTTTTTTCCTAAGATAGTTTCTTCTAGTATTTGACCAAATAAGAAAATTTGCGAGTACTTTTTTGTAAGGTTCGAGTATTGCAACGGTAAAGTAACCCAATAATGGTAATGCGAAAAATGTGATTAATCCCACTTTCCATTCAAATATACCTCCTATAAACAAAGCAATAATTGCAGAGTAAATCGGAAAGACAACACTACACAAACCTATTAGAATTGAAGGATAAAACTCTTTTTCCCGAACAATCTTGTTTGTAAGCATTTTTATTACTTGCCAAATTGGATATATGATAATGGCTCCCAAAAAAAACAATGGAAGAAAAAGCAAGCTAAACAAGTCAAGCAGGTTGATTCTATCGTAACTTAACCAACTAAGCTTTAATTTCATCTTTTTTGCAATTCTATTCGCCATTAGTATTTTATGGCTAAACTCCTTGTATTTATCTGAATCGTTCTCATACCAATCATTAATTCTAGCTGATACTTGTTTTTCAATCTTAAAGTTAGTGTCTTTTTCGCTATACCATGGCCACACATTTTCCTTTTTTCGCATTAGGTCAAAAGCTAATTCACAAACATCCTCTGTTTCTTTATGCTTAATTATTACTAAACAATCTTCTAATGCCTGCTGCATATCTTTAGTAAGTTTAAGAATAGCACCAACGGCATCTTTTTCAAATAATTCAATGTATGGTTCTACAGAAACAGGCTCACCAAATTTCATATATACATCCTTCCGAAGTTGAAGTGGGTTAGTGTAATTCAATCCCACAGGAACAAAGCACATGTTTTTTACTTGATGTTTTTGATATGCACCAAAAATCATTCGAGCAGCACCCTTTTTTAATCTTCTTAATCGCTTTTCTTGAATACAATCACCTTCCGGAAAAATTAAAATCAGCTCTTTATTGCTGAGGCAATCGTACATTTTATCAAATGTGGGCTGGTTCATTTCTTCAACCGTCATTTCTTTTCGCTCCTCTGCCGTCATGTCTCTTGGGCGATAAATTGGTGTTTGATTCATCTGCTCAAACATCCAACGTTGAGGCTGTTTTCTAAACACATCACCTCTAGCTAAAAAGTAAAACTTTTCAGGGCGAAACGTAGCCAACAACACAGGGTCTAAAAAAGCACTGCCATGATTTGCAATAAGCATTATTCCTGTATCTTTTGGTAAATTATTATTGATAGCATACCGCTTCCGAAACCAAAATCGAAAAGTAAATTTTAAGATGAATTTTAAAGGATGATACAATACCATTGCGCTGCAAAAATAGTATTAATGATGATTTTACTTAAAATTATTATCATTGTAAAAAGCTCTTTATATGAAAAAACTGTTTTATCCATTTTTGATTTTAGCCATAACAGCATGTAGTGAACCACAAACAGAAAAAGCTAACAATGAAAGCAATAATGACACTATTACTGAAGTTGTTACGGGTAACACTTCTGACATTCAAAGCGTTGATAGTTGTGAAATTAGAAATGCAGAATTTTTAAACTTATTTGAAAAGCTTAATCTAGAAGACTCGCTTTATATTATTACATCAAATGTTATATCTGAAGAAGTGCCATACGAATTTAAAGGAAATTGGATTGGTTTTCATCTATTTAAATACTTTGGAAAAGAAGGACAGGTGAAGTACGAAAATTTTCCGGGTGATATGAAAAAAAACACTGAACAAGGCCTTTTTGCTTGCAAACAACTTCCGTTAGATGAGAACCAAAAACTTTTAATTATAAGAACCCCTTCACAATACGGAGCTTATACGCTTGAGTTTGCAATTTTTAATTGTGATAGCTCTAAAGTTATCAAGCAAATGAAAATAGCTAATAATTCAGGAGAAGGAACTGTGCTGTATGTTAATTCACTTCTAACAAAAACTGAAGAAGGCTACCAACTTAAAATGCGACAAGAATATAAAGATTTAGGCGGTGAAGACCCAGAGTGGGCAAAACGCTTTGTCAGTGATAGCACTATTACTTATGCTGTTAACTCTAATGGCTTTAAAAGAATTGAAGAAAAAAAGACCGATAAAAAAAGTGGTTTTGCAAAAACGATAGACACTGAATTCAAAAAGTATAATCGTTAAGAAATCGTGTAAAACTTTGAATATTACCCATCAAAATAGGTTTCTATATACGTATTGTATTTTTACCTTTGTAGCAAACATTTATTGATGAAAAACTCATTTGAGTGGCTTAAACTATATCTTCAAGGACAGGATGTCTCAAACCTAACTGCTGAAAGTACCGCAAAAGTCTTTACTGACACAGGTCTTGAAGTTGAAGCAATTGAGGAAGTGAGTTCTGTTCCAGGAGGCTTAAAAGGCTTGGTTATTGGTGAAGTGCTTACCAAAGAAAAACACCCTGATGCAGATAGGTTAAACCTTACGACCGTTGATGTGGGTTCAGACAAACCATTAAACATTGTATGTGGCGCAACTAATGTTGAAGTAGGTCAAAAAGTAGTGGTGGCTAAAGTGGGAACAACTATATATCCCACAAATGGAGAGCCTTTTGAAATTAAAAAAGCTAAAATTAGAGGAGAAATTTCTGAAGGAATGATATGTGCTGAAGATGAAATTGGGTTAGGTGAAGGGCATGAAGGAATTATGGTACTTTCTCCTGATGCAAAGGTCGGAACACCTGCTTCAGAATACTTTAAAATTGAAAGTGATACTTCATTTGAAATTGGTCTTACTCCCAATAGAACAGATGCGGTAAGTCATCTAGGTGCTGCCAGAGATTTGGTAGCTGCTTTAAATGTGGCAGGAAAAAATCTTTCGATAAAACTGGAAGAAATTGAACTTCCTAAAGCAAATAACAAACTTCCTATTCAAGTTGAAGTTGAAAATAGTGAAGACAGCCCAAGATATGCGGGAATAGTAGTTAGCAACTTAAAAGTTACAGATTCTCCGGACTGGCTAAAAAACAGATTAACTTCAATTGGCTTAAGTCCTATCAACAATATAGTTGACATTACTAACTATGTGATGCACAGTATAGGACAACCCTTGCACGCCTTTGACTATGACAAAATTAGCGGGCACAAAGTAGTGGTGAAAAAAGCTAATAAAAAAGAAAAATTCATCACACTAGATGGTGTAGAGAGAGAACTTTCATCAGAAGATTTAATGATTTACAATACCGAAAAGCCAATGTGTATGGCCGGAGTTTTTGGTGGCAAAGACTCTGGTGTTTCAACTTCTACAAAAACTGTTTTTATTGAAAGTGCGTTATTTAACCCTGTTGCCATTAGAAAAACATCTAAGAGACATGGCTTGCACACAGATGCTTCTTTTAGGTACGAAAGAGGCGTTGATCCCAACATTACCATTACAGGGCTGAAAATGGCGGCTAAACTAATGATGGATATTGCAGGAGGAGAAATTGCTTCTGAGATTATTGACCATTATCCAAATATAATTGAAAAAGCCAACGTAAAGTTGACCTACGAATACTGCAATAGGTTAATTGGCAATGAAATACCAAAAGAAATTATTAAAAAAATATTAGCAGAGCTAGAATTTGAAATTGTAAAGGAAGAAAACGATGAGTTGGATTTATTGGTTCCCACCTACAGAGTAGATGTTACAAGACCTTGCGATGTGGTAGAGGAAATCATTAGAATTTATGGTTTTAACAACATTACTCTTCCTGAGCAACCTAGATTTTCTATCTCCTACTCTACTCATCCCGACAAAGAAAAAGTAAAAAATACCATTTCAGATTTATTGGTTGGAAAAGGGCTTTCTGAAATTATGAATAACTCTTTAACCAATGGAAAGTATTACGAAGAGGCTAATTCAGTTAACATACTCAATCCTATTAGTAAAGAACTGAATGTATTAAGAAAATCATTATTAGAAGGAGGATTAGAAACTGCCAGATACAACATCAACAGAAAAAATAATGATTTAAAACTGTTTGAATTCGGGAAAACATACCATCAATACGACAATTATCAGGAAACAGAAAGGCTTTCTATTATCCTTACAGGGCTTAAACAAGAGGAATCATGGAAAACACCCGATTCTCCGTCTGACTTTTACTATTTGAAAAGTTTAGTTAATGCTATTTTGGTTAAGACGGGTTTATCAAATTTAAATGTAACTGAAAAAGAGCTAAAGTCTGAAATTTTTGAGTATGGTTTAACGTTAAAAGTTGCCAAAAAACAAGTGGTTGATTTTGGGAAAATCAGTTCCGCTATTTTAAAGAATTTCGACATTAAACAAGAAGTGTATTATGCTGATTTTAATTTTAATACATTACTTGACCTAATTAAAAACACCAACATAAAATATCAACCCATTTCTAAATTTCCTTCTGTAAGAAGAGACCTTTCATTACTACTAAATAATGAGATAAGCTACGAACAATTATGTGAGTTAGCCAAAAAGCAAGGAAAACAAATTTTAAAGGAAATCAACTTGTTTGACTATTATAAAGGAAAGAACATTGATAAAGATAAAAAGTCGTACGCTATGAGTTTTCTGTTTCAAGATGAAACAAAAACGCTTACGGATGAAGAAGTGGATGGCATTATGAAAAATATTATTGATGTATTTAATAAAGAAACAGGAGCAGAATTAAGAGGATAATGTAAAACAAAAGAACTAAACACATGATATCAAGCATCATATTTATTATCATCCTAGGCGCAGCAGGATTTTTATTCTACAAAAACGTTGCTTTTATAAGAAGAAACATCATGCTAGGCAAAAAAATAAAACCAAGTGGAGATTCTTCTGAAAGATGGAAAACAATGATAAAAGTTGCGCTAGGTCAATCAAAGATGACAGCTAGACCAATAGCAGGCTTTCTTCATATTCTTGTTTATGTTGGTTTCGTTATCATCAACATTGAAGTACTTGAAATATTGATAGACGGTATTTTTGGAACGCACCGGATTTTATCTTTTATGGGTGGGTTTTATAATATTTTAATCGGAAGCTTTGAAGTGTTAGCCTTATTGGTAATTGTTGCTTGTGTGATATTTTTGATTAGAAGAAACATACTGAAAATCGGGCGTTTTCATAATCGTGAAATGAAAAAATGGCCTACCACAGATGCTAACTTAATTTTAATATTTGAGATTGCTTTGATGATGGCTTTCTTAAAGATGAATGCTGCCGATCAGGTTCTTCAAGCCAGAGGTGTTGAGCATTATGTAAATGCCGGATCCCATCCTGTCAGTTCTCTTCTAGTTCCTCTATTTGAGTTATACTCTGACTCATTCCTGATTTTTGTTGAAAGAGCCGCCTGGTGGTTTCACATAGTGGGAATTTTAGCATTTATGAATTATCTTCCCTATTCTAAACACTTCCATATCATACTGGCTTTTCCCAACACTTACTATTCTAAACTTGAAAGTAAAACGAAAATCAATAACCTTGAGTCAGTTACAAATGAAGTAAAACTGATGATGGACCCAACTGCCGACCCTTACGCTACTCCGGCTACAGATGCTCCTGTAGAAAAATTCGGAGCTAAAGATGTTACGGATTTAACATTTATTCAATTAATGAATGCATACAGTTGCACCGAATGTGGTAGGTGTACTGCCGAATGTCCTGCCAATATAACGGGCAAAAAACTTTCGCCAAGAAAAATTATGATGGACACCCGTGATAGATTGGAAGAAGTAGGAAAAAAAATTGACAAAAAAGGAAAAGATTTTGACGATGGGAAAGCGCTTTTAGGAGATTATATTTTGGAAGAAGAAATACTGGCCTGTACTACCTGTAATGCTTGTACAGAAGCTTGCCCTGTTAATATTGATCCAGTGTCTATCATTATTGATTTAAGAAGATTTTTAATTATGGAGCAATCAAAAGCTCCTGCCGAATGGACCAATGCGCTTACCAATATTGAAAACAACGGAGCACCTTGGCAATTCTCGCAATCTGACAGACTAAACTGGAAAAACGAAGCATAAAATGGAATTAAAAGAATTAGAAATAGACGGAAAAAAAGTAAGTCCACTTTTAGATGAATCCATCAAAAATTATTTAATTGATATTGACGGAACAGTTGGCGAAGACATTCCAAATGAAGAAGCTCACCGAATGATTGATGCAGAAGTTTATCCTGATGCAATTGAAATTCTTAATGGTTGGTATGAACAAGGTCATATCATTACTTTTTTTACATCAAGAACAGAAGAACACAGAGACGTAACTGAACAATGGTTGAACAAACATGGTTTTAAATATCATGGCTTATTAATGGGAAAGCCAAGAGGCGGAAACTATCATTGGATTGACAATCATATTGTAAGAGCTACACGTTTCAAAGGAAAGTTTACCAATTTAATTGAGAAAGAAGAAAACATTCAAGTATTTGAATCTTAAGATATAATTATGGCAGTAGAAGTAAAAACAATGGCAGAATTAACAGCAGCAGGTCAAAAACCTGATGTGCTGTTTTGGGTGGGTTGTGCAGGAAGCTTTGATGACAGAGCTAAAAAAATCACACTTGCCTTTGCCAAGATTTTAAATCACCTTAACATTAATTTTGCTGTATTAGGCACAGAAGAATCTTGCACAGGTGACCCTGCCAAACGTGCCGGAAACGAATTTTTGTTTCAAATGCAAGCAATGGGAAACATTCAGGTATTGAATGCTTATGAAGTTAAAAATATTGTAACTACTTGCCCACACTGTTTTAATACACTTAAAAACGAATATCCTTCATTAGGTGGAAATTATGACGTACAACATCACACTCAATTCTTACAAAAGCTAATTAATGAAGGAAAACTGAAAATTGAGGGTGGAGAATTCAAAGGAAAGAAAATTACATTTCACGACCCTTGCTACTTAGGCAGGGGAAATGGAGAGTACGAAGCACCTAGAAAACTAATAGAAGAACTAGATGCAGAGTTAGTAGAAATGAAGCGATGCAAATCAAAAGGTTTATGTTGTGGTGCAGGCGGTGGACAAATGTTTAAAGAAGCAGAAAAAGGGGACAAAGAAGTAAACATTGAACGAACAGAAGACGCTTTAGAAATAAAACCGGATGTAATAGCAACAGGTTGCCCTTTTTGCATGACCATGATGACAGATGGCGTTAAACTAAAAGAAAAAGAGCACGAAGTAAAAGTGTTTGACTTAGCTGAACTACTAGCAAAAGGAATATAACTATGAATTTACCCGATTCAACCAGACTGTGGATTTACCAAAGCAACAGAGTGCTTAACGATTATGAGGTAGATGAAATAAAGAGCGAAGCAGAAGAGTTTATTTCTACTTGGCAAAGTCACGGAACCGATTTAGTCGCAAATTTTGATTTGTTGCATAACACTTTCCTAATCTTTTTTGTAAATCAAGAATACTGTAATGCTTCGGGATGCTCCATTGATAAGTCTGTCAACTTTATTAAAAAAATAGAGGAAAAGTACGGCTTAGATTTATTTGACCGAATGAACCTTGCCTTTGAAAAAGACGGAAAAATAGAATTTATAAAATTTCCGCAACTAGAAAGTAGATTAACAGAAGGCAAGCTTAATGCCGACAGCACATTTTACGACAACTCCATTACCAACTACAAAGAGTTTAAAGACAGCTGGAAAACCACTATTAAAGATAGTTGGGTAGCCGCAAGGGTCTTAAACAAGACTACATAAACTTCTCCATAATTTTTCTGCTAACACCTGTGTTAGAGAAACCACCATCATGGAAAAGGTTTTGCATAGTTACATACTTGGTTAAGTCTGAGAACATAGAAATACAGTAGTTAGCACAATCTAATGCCGGTGCATTGCCTAAAGGTGACATATCTTCTGCATAATTAAAGAAAGCATCAAAACCTTTTACTCCGCTTCCTGCCGTTGTCATAGTTGGTGATTGAGAAATGGTATTCACTCTCACTTTCTTTTGTTCGCCAAAATGATAGCCAAAACTTCTGGCATAAGACTCTAACAATGCTTTTGCTTCTGCCATGTCATTATAATCAGGAAATACTCTTTGAGCTGCTATGTAAGTTAAAGCTAGTATTGAGCCCCAATCATTCATCGCATCTTTTTTCATTAAGGTTTGCATTAATTTATGAAAAGATACTGATGAAATATCATAGGTTTTTTGAAGAAAATTATAATCTAAATCGGTATAGCCTCTACCCTTTCTCACGTTTAATGACATTCCGATGGAATGTAACACAAAATCAATTTTGCCACCTAAATGCTCTTGAGACTCATCCACTAATTTTTCTAAATCTTCTACAGAAGTTGCATCAGCACCAATTACTTTAGTATTTCCACACTTCTCTGCCAACTTATTTATCTCTCCCATTCTTAATGCGATTGGGGCATTGGTTAACACAATACTTGCACCTTCCTCATGAGCTCTTTCTGCTACTTTCCAGGCAATAGATTGGTCGTTTAAAGCTCCAAATACAATTCCTCTTTTTCCTTTTAATAATCCGTATGACATAACTGTTTATTTTATTAGTGTCCAAATATAAAAAAAGAGTTAAGAAATAAATTCCTAACTCTTCACCTAAAACTAAATTAAAAATTATTGGTTCGCTTCTTCTCGCTTTTTGTAGTCATTCATAAAGCTCTTAATGGCAGAAGCTTCTCTTTCGTACTTACCTTTACCTATTAAATTTACTTGATCTAAGGCAGTATAAGCTTTATTGTATTCTCCCATCCACATGTAAGCCTCAGCTAAATTTAAATAAGCTACAGATGCCACATTTGCATTAATTCTGGCCTTTCTGTTTTCAACATCTGCTTGCTGAAGAGCTGTTTCCCATTCCTTAACAGCTTTGTTTAAGCTTTCTTTATAGGTATCATCTCCTGAATTTAAACGTCTATATCCGTCTTTGGCAGCAATAAAAGCTCTTTCAAAATCATCATAGCCATGTTTTTTTTCTTTTACTGAAAAAACATCCACATTATATGTTCTTGGAGAGTAGCCATACTTATCATTTAGCATAATGTTTATAGTAGTTAAGTTTTGATTGGTAGTTGTTTGGTCTAAGTCGCCCAAAAACTTATTTTGGCTAGCTGTCCAGTAAACATCTAATGCAGCTTGAGACTCAAATAAATCAGTAGTTGCGGTTTTAAATGCATTAAACTCTGTTAAATTATCTTCATAAACAACTGTATTATCAATTCCAATTACTTTTAATGACATCGGATGTTTATTTTGAATTTCGTACTGATAGTAAGGAACCTTAGTTACACTTCCATCTTTTTGTTTAATACTTTTTTCGGTGATTTTCAGCGTTGGCTTGCTATATTGAAAACCCAACAATATCACTTCTACCTTTATATTGCTGTCAGGAGCAAGTGTTTTATTAAAGCCGTCAATTTCTAAGCGAGTAGTAATTTCTGCAGGAGTATAAACTCTTGCTATATAAGTTGTAGTGGCTACCGGCTCGGGAGGACAAGGTTGTTTTGTTGGAGGATCCATATACTTCCCTTTTTCAATGTAAGATTGATAAACCTTCCAGGCAGCCTGATATTCCGATTCAATTTTATTACACTGAATTTTCCATTCAGCCATTGCTTTATTATGTTGTTGTGCCTCTAACTGCTGTTGTTGCTTAATAGCTTCTTCATAAGCGATGGTAGCTTTTGGAAAGAAAAGTCTTTCATTTGTTTTAAGAGGTGTAAGTGGTAATCGGGTATATTTTACCGACATATTTTCATCATATATCTTTTGTGCGGATATACATGAATAAAACATGAATGATAAAACAGAGAAGTAAAGTATTTTTTTCATAATTAAGATTTTGTGCTCAGTTTTCAAACTTTGTACCAAATTAAAAAAAGCTACCCATTTGAGTAGCTTTTTAAGAAAACTTTAACAGTTTATTTTATTAAGTAATAAATATTAGTTAACCATTTAGCGGTATCTGGCTCCATACCCGGGTCAGTTACATATTCTTCAATTACCAGCTCATTTAACTCTAAACCTTTTTCTTTCATATAAGCATCCATTGCATAATGAGCTTCAGCAGAGCCTTCGTAAGCACCATAGTATGCAATATGTAATGCTTTTGAAGGAGCAACATTAATTTTTTCAAAACCCTCTAACTCTTTATCTTCAGAAACAGGTATTGCTGCAGCCATAAATGCTTTCATATTAGCCTCATCCCACATGTAGTATATTCCACTAGGTGCTCCTGCCATTTCTCTATTATTTTGTCCTAAAGTAGTAGCTATAGCGCCAAAGTTAGTTCCAAAAAATTCTGCCATTTCAGCAAATTTTACGGTATCCTTTTTTCCGATAAATATTTTTCCTGCGTACTCCATTTCAATAATATCATAAGTAGGCTTAGCATTGGCAGCAGCCTCTTCGCTCATTGTCTTTAGCATAGCTAGGCCTTTTTCAAAGTCAGGTCCAATGGCAGCATCCATATCCATAAAAAGCATAAATATTCTCGACATAAAACCATTTTCTCCTTTAAATCCCCAAGTCACTTTAGAACCATTTTCAGTTTCTTCCACCACAACATAAGCATCACTTTCTGACTCATATGGTTTAACAAAACGAAGTTTAGTGTCAATTCTTCCATCAGCAACAGCAATAATTTCCTGTGAGCCTTCTCCTACATTTTCATTAGTTGATGACCATTTAGTAATTGATCCAACTTCTCCTTTATTTCCTTCAAAAGATTTTGTCATAGTGGTATCATAGGCATTCCATGGAGACCAAGCGTCCATCGCTTCCAGGCTTCCTACATTCTCCCATACAATTCCCTTTGGAGCATTGATTTCTACAGAACGACTAACATCGTAAGATTTAGGGCCGATAAAACTTAGTATAACAGCCACAACTACAAGAGCTATAATTACTCCTATAAATATTTTTAAAGCTTTCATTTTTAGATAGTTTTAGGTTTGTGTGTGGCGAAAATATAAAATATTCACCGACCAACAATATTGTTAAACCAAATAGTTCATTTAATTTAGCACAGAGTTTTAAAAGAATGAAGAATCAGTTACAACTTCCTTTTTGGTTAATTACCCTAACCACTATTGTTAGCTTAGTTGGTTATATACTTATTCAGGACGGTATGTTTATGGATGCCATGTTATATACATCTGTCGCCAAGAATCTTGGAAATGGAATTGGCACCTTCTGGTTTCCAAAGTTTAGTGAATACGGTTTAGCCGGGCTTTATACTTTTCATGAGCATCCTCCACTCACATTTGGCATACAATCGTTGTTTTACAAGGTACTAGGAAATAGTATGTATACCGAAAGAATTTATACTTTTTTGGCTTGTCTTTTTACCGCCTTCCTAATTCATGAAACCTGGAAGTTAGTTACTAAAAATCAACTTTCTTCTAACATTAGTTGGCTACCTATTTTTTTCTGGATAATTATTCCTGTTTGTTTCTGGTCGTATCAAAATAATATGCAAGAAAACACTATGGGTATTTTTACCCTATTGGCTGTTTATTTCTCTGTAAAGGGAATGCTTACCAAAGAAAAAATCATCTTTAATACTATCCTTTCCGGAATATTTATTTTTTGTGCGTCACTATGTAAGGGTGTTCCAGGGCTTTTTCCGTTAGGGGTTATTGGCTTTTACTGGCTGGTATTTCGAGACTTTAGTTTTGGTAAAGCCTTTATATATACACTTCTGCTAATAGCTGTTCCTGTTGCCATTTATTCTTTACTAATGCTTCACCCTGTTGCTAATGAGAGTTTAACAACTTACGTTCAACTTCGTTTAATGAAACGAGTGGAAGCTGCACACACCGTTGACAGTCATTTTTGGGTAGTAGGAAGACTTTTTAGTGAACTTCTGCCAGTAATTATTCCGGTTATTATTTTTCTTGTCATTTTTAGAATTAAAAAAATAAGTCAAACTCATTTTAGTAATCATAACAAACTGGTTATTTTGTTCTGCTTGATTGGAGCCAGTGGTTCTTTAGCTCTAATGCTTACTAAAGTTCAAAAAGGGTTTTACTTTGTTCACTCTCTACCATTTTGGGCAATCGGGCTATCTCTTTTTATTGCTCCTGGAATTGCGTTGCTGGTGTATAAGATTAACACTAAATCAGCAGGTTTTAAAGCTTTTAAAGTAGTATCTGCCCTATTGCTAGTTACAAGTTTAATTGTAGTAAGTATGCAAAAAGGAAAGACCAGTAGAAATGCTGATATTTTGCATGATGTATATCTGTTCGGAGAAATTATACCTTCTCATAGTACTATCAATATGAGTGAAGAAATGCAAGACTCATGGGATTTACAGTGTTATTTAATCCGTTATTTTAATATTTCTATTGACCAGTCTAACAATCAAAGAGAGTATTACATTATTGAAAAGAATCTAGATTTTCCTAGACCAAACACTTACGAAAAACTGCCTTTAGAAACGGAAAGATATTATTTATATAAACGAATTGATTAAATATACCCCTCTTCTATTCCCTGAATAATATCTTCAATTATTCTATCTTCTTCAATATTTTCAGGGTCAAACTCCATTTTTAAGTCATTGCCGAATAAACGAGCTAAAGATTGCCAGAAGAATGCAGAAAAAGCACCTCTTAACTCTTTTACTAATTCATAAGAAGTGTCGCCTGTTTCCCTATCGATTAAGCGAATAAGAATACGCCCTTGAGAAACGGTTAAATCACGCATTTGGTCTCCAAACTCAGCCATCAGTTCTTTTTCCACTTTTTTCATAAAAGCCTTTTGCTTGGTTTCAGACTTTATTTGTGCCAATTCCTCATTATATTCCCTTAGTCTTTCACCCGCCAACTTAGCATAAGGATAAAGCTTTTTTACATGATACTTTAAATAAGCATATCGCTTATCCATCCTCTTATTTCCGTAGGGTTTTTTATCAATTACCTCATAAGGTGCAATGTAATACGCATAAACCGTATCTTCGCCTTCAACTTTAAGAGCAACATACACTTCAGAATTTTCTTCATGTTGTGCATATAAAGAGCACGCAAAAAGGGTAAATAGTAGTATGAGTGTGTGTCTAAACATTATTATATATCAAGTCAAACTAATTAGTCTTACGTAAAGAGTTACAAAATTGTTGTATTAATATGTTAAAAATAGTTAACAAAGCTTGGTCAAAAAGTCAGATTTACAATTTATTAGAGTCCAAAGTTAACGAATTCAATCAAACATCATTTATTGAATTAGACCCAATTTCTGTGCCACACCTCTTTACAAAAAAGGAAGATATAGAAATTGCAGGTTTTTTTGCAGCAAGCTTTGCATGGGGGCAGCGAACAACAATTATCAATAAATCAAAAGAGTTAATGAATTTAATGGACATGCAGCCACATGACTTTATCATTAATCATTCTGATAAGGATTTAAAAACCTTACTAAAATTTAAACATCGAACTTTTAATAATGATGATTTACTTTTTTTCATTCAATCCCTAAAAAACATTTATAATACTGGCGGATTGGAAAAGGCATTCAATACTAAAAAAACTACAAAAGAAGCTATTGATAATTTTAGAACTACTTTTTTTAAAACAGAACATTTAAAAAGAAGTGAAAAGCATGTTTCAAGCCCTACTCAAGGTTCCGCAGCTAAAAGATTAAATATGTTTTTGAGGTGGATGGTTCGTAAAGATGAAAACGGAGTGGATTTTGGAATTTGGAAAAACATTAAAGCAGCAGAATTAATGTGCCCTTTAGATGTTCACTCAGGTAATGTAGCCAGAAAATTAGGTTTATTAAATTCGCAAGCAAATAATTGGAAAAGTGTAGAAGAACTAACCAACAACCTTAAAAGGTTTGATAAATCCGATCCGGTAAAATATGATTTTGCGTTATTCGGACTAGGTGTAAATGACAAAGAAAAGCTATGGAAGATTTAGCACATTTAAAAAAGCTTGAGAACATGTACAATCAAGCACCTGTTAATGCTCTTTTTAAACCTTTCATACAAATATTGAAAGGGCAATGTGTTATTTCAATTGAGGTAAACCCTCAACATTTCCATGCTGCAAAAGCACTACATGGATCTGTTTACTTTAAGATGTTGGATGATGCCGCTTATTTTGCGTGTTCATCACATAACAAAGAAGTTTTCTTGCTCACAAAAACTTTTCAGATTGAATTTAAAAGACCTATCACACAAGGAAAAATAACCGCAAAAGGTATCGTAACACAAAACAACAACAACGAAAACTTTATGGCAAAAGCAGAGTTATTTAACGAAGATGGAAAAATAGTTGCGTTTGGCGAAGGTCAATTTGTAAAATCAAAAATTCCATTAAATAGTGAACTGGGATATTTATGAAAAGTTCTTTTCAGCAAATAGATATAGGAAACAACATAAAACTAGGGGTTAAAAAAATCAATAAAAATCAACCTCACAAACCTATTTTGTTATTTCTGCATGAAGGATTGGGTAGCACAGAACAATGGAAAGACTTTCCTGAAAATTTATGTAACGCAGTAAATTTAGACGGAATTGTATTTGACCGATATGGATACGGAACCTCTTCCCCACTAAAAGAAAAGCGACCAACTAATTATTTAAATATTGAAGGTGAAAAAAATCTACCTCTTTTAATTAATCAATTAAACTTAAACCAATCGGTTATTCTTATTGGACATTCAGATGGTGGAAGTATTGCATTAGTTTACGCATCCACTCAACCCAAGAATTTAATAGGATGTATTACAATTGCAGCTCACGTTTTTGTAGAACAAATAAGTGTTGACGGAATTAAAGCTTTCACAAAACTGTATGAAGAAAATGTAAAACTCCAAAATGCTTTAAAAAAATATCACGGAGAAAAAATCAACAGCATTTTTTATGGTTGGTCTGACACTTGGCAAACTGCTGAATTTAAAAAATGGAACATTGAAGCTCTATTAAAAAAAATAAATTGTCCGATATTGGCACTACAAGGAAGAGACGATGAGTACGGAACAGAAAAACAAGTCAAAAGCATTTGCAAAAACGTTAATGGACATTGCAAGTATGTCATGATTGAAAATGCAGCACATTCTCCTCACCAAGATAAGCCCGAAGAAGTTTTAGAAGAGATAAAACAATTTATAAGTAATATCGTTACTTTTGCAACACAATGAAAAGCTTATTTAGTTTAATATTCATTT
>Ga0209692_10000862_pt1 | contig 52652 bp, 55 predicted proteins | sample tdDd472_FD_187129 | JGI IMG/M metagenome (GOLD analysis project Ga0209692, IMG submission 187129) | Marine sediment microbial communities from the Atlantic coast under amendment with organic carbon and nitrate - tdDd47.2 (SPAdes)... | ecosystem: Environmental > Aquatic > Marine > Coastal >... | reverse complement strand
ATCGCCCCGAAGGCCGCCGGGCGCGGACGAAGGGCGCTCCAGACCCGCCGCCCGAAGCCGCCGACTCCGGCTCAGCCGAGCCATCGCCGGCGTTCGAAACGATCACGACCGGCCGGACGTCTTCTGGCGGCGCACCGACCAGACCTTCCTGCAACATTTCTTCCCCGACTGGCACGGGCTGCCGGTCTTCGACAACATGCTGCAATATGTCTGGTTCAACCTGCCGGACCTGTGGGACTGGAAATCGGTGCATGTCGTCCACTACCAGTATGAGAAGCCCTGGCAGGAAGACCATCCGAAGCGCGCGCAGTTGCAGCCTCTGATCGATCTCTGGCGGGCATTCAGAACCGGCGAGGCTATTCCCGACATCGACGCGCTGCCCAATCCGGTCGCCTCCGAATGAAGGTTCTCGTCACCGGCGGAACCGGCTATGCGGGCCGCTTTATCGTCGAAGCCTTGCTGGCTGCAGGCCATGCTGTCTCCGTGTCGGGCCGATCGGAATCCGAGCAAAACTTCTTCTCGGGGCCGGTGGACTTTTTGTTCGGCGACCTCGACCCGGACAACGCCTCGCCTGCCCTGTTCGAAGGCTGCGACGCTTTCGTCCATGCCGCCTTCCACCACATCCCCGGCAAGTTCCGCGGCGGCGAAGGCGACGATCCGGAGAGTTTTCGCCGGCTCAATATCGACGGTTCGCTGGCGCTGTTCGAAACCGCGAAAAAGGCCGGTGTCGGGCGCGCCGTCTTCCTTTCGAGCCGCGCCGTCTACGGCACCCAGCCGTCCGGCTCCTTACTCACGGAAGAAACCGAACCGCATCCCGACACGCTCTATGGCGAGGTGAAACGCACGGTCGAGCTGGGCATCGCGGCCATGGCGGACGAGGCCTTCCTGCCCGCCACGCTGCGCGTCACCGGCATTTACGGCCCCGCCGGGCCGGGCCGACGGCACAAATGGGCCGATCTCTTCGCCGACTTCGAAGCGGGCAGGCACATCGTTCCCCGTGTCGGTACCGAGGTGCATGGCGACGACATGGCGGCGGCCGTGCGGCTGATGCTTGAGCACGACGCCGACGCCATCCGTTCGTCCGGTGCGCTGTTCAATGCCTCCGACATCCTGCTCGACCGGCACGACCTGCTTGCGGAATATGCCACCGCAACCGGCTGCGCGAACCCGTTGCCGGAGCGTGCCGATGCCTCGGCCTATAATGCAATGGACTGCTCACCGCTGAAGTCGCTTGGCTGGACGCCGAGAGGCCATCTGGATTTGAGCAGTCTGGCCTAGGCGTAACTCACCACCTCGAACTCGATTCCGTCTTCATCGTCGAAATAGAAGCGGCGGCCGGGCTCGTAGTTGGCATGGTTGTAAGGCTCATACCCCATGGCCTTGACCTTGACCTCCACTGCGTCGAGATCATCGACGGTGATGCCGATATGGTTGAGCCCGCCGCGGGTGAAGTAGCTTTCCGCCGCCGGATCGCCGGGCGTGTCCTTCGAGTAGACCGCGAGATAGGAATCCTCAGCGCCGACATGCACGGTGAAACCTCCGTGGATGGCGCTTCCCTGCCACCGGATTTTCCAGCCGAACAAGTCGCACAGGCGCTCGGCGGTTTTCGTTGGATCGGAAACGGTGACATTGACGTGTTCAAGCGCGGCCGGGGCCATGATTTTCTCCATGAAGCGTTTCGGATTTGCCCTGTCTACAATCTCAAGCTAACTTGAGGTCAAGATATTCTTCGGAGGATTTTTCTTGGCCCTGAAACCGACGGACCGGCTGCCGATCGGGGAACTGGCGCGGCGCACCGGCATCGCCGTTTCGGCGATCCGCTATTACGAGGAACAGGGGCTGATTGCCCCGGACCGCAATGCCGGCGGCCAGCGGCGCTTCCTGCGCTCGGACATACGACGGCTGTCCTTCGTGCTGATCGCCCAGCAATTCGGCTTCACCCTGCCGCAGATCAGGGAAGTGTTGGACAAATTGCCGAATGGCCGCACCCCGAACAAGGCCGACTGGACGAGCATCGGCGAAACCTTCCGTGTCGAACTCGACCGAAAGATCGAGACCCTGACGGAGCTGCGCAAGCGGCTCGACAAATGCGTCGGCTGCGGCTGCCTCTCCCTCACCGACTGCACGCTCTACAACCCAGAGGACCGTGCCGGCAAAAAGGGCACGGGCCCGCGCTATCTGATGGGCGACAAGCCGGAGGGGCCGTGACGCATGGACGGGCCAGGAAGGGGAAGCGGCGGGCCGGGTGGGACAAGGGTGGGAACCAGTCCCGCGGTCCGGCGGGAAACCGGGAAAACCTGACCGGTGCCCTGTGCCACCACGCCCGGTTGACGCGGCCCGCCACTCATTGTGAAAACGCGTTTTAACGGCTCCGGTTCCCCTCTATCCTGCATCTTGCTGCAGCTGGCGTCTGGCGGCTTGACCCGTACGCCGCGGATTTTCGCCGCCGGCCTGACCAAACCGGAACCGGGAGACCCATGGCCGAAAAAGATTACCATGCGTTTCGCGAGACGCATGTTTCGCTGTTGCCACTGGCCGTCGGGCTGGTGTTCTTTGCGGCGTCCCTGACGCCGTCGCTAATCCCGCGCGAATGGTTCGTCCAGGGCATCCTCGGCGGACTGGTCATGGCCATAGGCTACATGGCCGGTCGCTTCGCCCTGACGCTGTGGCGGCTGGCCGAACTTCCGCTGCCGCGCGGCCGGATCGCCACGGCCGGAGATCTCCTCGCCCTCCTTCCGGCCGTAGCCATCGCGGTCTGGAACCTGTTTCGCGCCACCGACTGGCAGAACAGCGTGCGCATCCGCGTCGCGATGGAGCCGACGGACGGCGTCCACGCGTTGCGCGTGCTGTTGCTCGCCATGCTGGTCTTCCTTCTGTGCTTCGTGCTTGGCCGGCTGGTGCAGCATTTCTACGACCTCCTGCGCAATCGCCTCGACATCGTCATGCGCCGGCGTACCGCCAATATTCTCGGCCTCGTCGCCGTCGGTGCGATCCTCTTCATCGGCACCCGCGAGGGTATCCTGCCAGCCGCGATGGACGCCGCCGACGATTTCTATGAGACGGGGCAGGATCTCTTCGACCCGGAAGTTTCACCGCCGCCCGATCCGCGCATGGCCGGAAGCGTCGCATCGCTGGTCGACTGGGGCGCGATGGGCAGGCCCGGACGCGACTTCATCCGCGGCGGACCGGATGAAGACACGATCTCCGCCTTCACCGACCGACCGGCAAAAAAACCGATTCGCGTCTATGTCGGCCGCGCCCAGGCCGAGACGCCCGAGGAGCGCGCGCAGATCGCGCTGGCCGAACTGAAGCGCCTCGGCGCCTTCGAGCGCAAGGTCCTCATCGTGGCGAGCCCGACGGGAACCGGCTGGCTGGACCCCGGGGCGCATGGCACGGTCGAATATATGCATGACGGCGACGTCGCGACGGTCGCGGTGCAATATTCCTATCTGCAGTCGCCGCTGGCGCTGATCTTCGAAACCGCCTCCGGCCTCGATCAGGCAACGGCGACGATGCATGCGATCTATTCCTACTGGACCTCGCTGCCGCCGGACCGCCGCCCGGAATTCTACCTTCACGGCATCAGCCTCGGGGCATGGTCCTCCATGTATGCCTTCGACATTTTCCAGATGGTCAACGACCCGATCGACGGAGCGCTGTGGGCCGGCCCGCCCTTTACTTCGGATCTGTGGCGGCGCGCGGTGGCGGCGCGCAATCCCGGCTCGCCCTATGTGCTGCCGCAGGTGGGCCAGGGTGAACTGTTCCGCTTCGCCTCGCAATTTTCCGATCCGCATGACGATGGCGCGCCATGGGGGCGCATGCGCATCGTCTTCCTCCAATATGCCTCCGATCCGATCGTCTTCTTCGATCGCAGCGCGATCTGGCGCAGGCCGGTCTGGATGCGCGAACCGCCCGCGCCCGACGTTTCGCAGGACCTCTCCTTCACGCCGGTCGTCACCCAGTTCCAGCTGGCGCTCGACATGGCGCTGTCGAAGGAGCTGCCGCAGGGCTATGGCCACAATTACGTGGCCCGCGACTATATCGACGCCTGGCTGGAGGTGACGCAGCCTGAAGGCTGGACGAAAGAGGAGACCGAACGGCTGAAGGCCTGGTGCGGACCGCAATCCGTCCATGGTTGCCATAACGAGAAGAAGGGTCTGTCGATCGGGAAATGAACTCCCGAAAGCCCTGTGCGCCGGCAGAGCGAATCGGCTAGGCTGCATGCGTGCACGGCCCGTGCCTCCCCCCTCCATCGGGAAAGCAGACTTCATGCGGGGCTTCATCGTCATCGAACCGACTGTCGGGTGCGCTGCATAAGGAGGGATTGCGAAAAGGCCCGCAACAGGAGGTTTCGAGATGAAACTGTCTGCTCCCGTCTATGCGCTGAAGCGCGAGGCGAAGGCCCTTTCGCGAAAGCAGAATATTCCGCTCCACATCGCTCTCGACCGGGTCGCCATGCGCGAGGGCTTTTCCGCCTGGAGCCTCCTCGCCGCGAAAGCGGTCGCGAAACTCGGCCCCGTGGACCTGTTCGCATCGCTGGAGCCCGGCGATATGCTGCTGCTCGGCGCGCGGCCCGGCCAGGGCAAGACGATGATGAGCCTGCGGATCGTCGCGGAAGCGATGAAAACGGGCCGGCGCGCCATGTTCTTCACGCTGGACTACACGCCACGGGAGGTGGAGGATCGCTTTCGCCGCATCGGCGAGGATCCCGCCCGCTTCGGCGATCTCTTCACCCTCGACTGTTCGGAGGCGATCGGCGACAGCCATATCATCGAGCGTCTCGCCGATGCGCCGGGCGGAACGATCGCGGTCATCGACTACCTGCAGCTGCTTGACCAGCGCCGCGACAAGCCGGACCTGATGCAGCAGGTGCGTGCCCTGAAGGCCTTCGCCCGCGAGCGCGGCGTGACCTTCATCTTCCTGTCGCAGATCGACCGCAGCTACGACCCTGCGGCAAAGCCCTGCCCCGGCATCGAGGATGTCCGCCTGCCCAATCCGCTCGATCTCGCCCTGTTCGACAAGACCTGCTTCCTGCATGGCGACGCGCTGCGCTTCGCCACCAATCGCTAGGCGCTTTCCAGCGCTGCCAGTTCCTCGTCCGAGAACACCCTGGCGCGGGCGAGGAAGCGTTTCTCGCGGCCATTGTCGAGCGAGAACATGCCGCAGCGTCCGGGCACCACGTCGAGGATCAGCTGCGTGTGTTTCCAGGCCGTGAATTGCGGGCCGGAAATGAACACCGGAACGCCGTCGATCTCGCCCAGCTTGACGTCGCTCGCGCCGACGCGGAAATCTGCGGCCGGATAGCACATCGGCGAGGAGCCGTCGCAGCAGCCGCCGGACTGGTGAAAGATGATCTCGGGATGATCCTGCCGGATTTCCGCGATCAGCTGCCGGGCGGCGTCCGTCGCCTCGACCCGGTTGGGTTGGTCCGTCATGCCTGTCTCCTCCTGTTGAAAAAATGGGGCCCCCGCAGGGGCCCCGGGCTTCTTTGGGAGGATGCGATCAGAAGAAGCCGAGCTTGTTCGGGTTGTAGCTGACCAGCATGTTCTTGGTCTGCTGGTAGTGATCGAGCATCATCTTGTGGGTCTCGCGGCCAATGCCCGATTGCTTGTAGCCGCCAAAGGCCGCATGCGCCGGATAGGCGTGGTAGTTGTTGACCCAGACACGGCCCGCCTGGATGTGGCGGCCGAAGCGGTAGCAGGTGTTCTGGTCGCGAGACCACACGCCCGCGCCGAGGCCGTACAGCGTGTCATTGGCGATTTCCAGCGCCTCGTTCTCATCCTTGAACGTGGTGACCGAGACCACCGGACCGAAGATCTCCTCCTGGAAGACGCGCATCTTGTTGTGGCCGCGCAGGATCGTCGGCTTGATGTAATAGCCGCCCGACAGGTCGCCGCCCAGATCCGCCGCCTCACCGCCGATCAGCACCTCGGCGCCTTCCTGGCGGCCGATATCGAAATAGGAGAGGATTTTCTCCTTCTGCTCGGAGCTCGCCTGCGCGCCGATCATCGTCTCGGCGACACGCGGATCGCCCTGGATGATCGCCGCGGTACGCGTGATCGCCCGCTCCATGAAGGCCTCATAGATGTCTTCGTGGATCAACGCGCGTGAGGGGCAGGTGCAGACCTCGCCCTGGTTGAGCGCGAAGAGGACGAAGCCCTCGATCGCCTTGTCGAGGAAGGCGTCGTCCTCGGCCATCACGTCCTTGAAGAAGATGTTCGGCGACTTGCCGCCCAGCTCCAGCGTTACCGGGATGATGTTCTCGGTGGCGTATTGCATGATCAGCCGGCCCGTCGAGGTCTCGCCGGTGAAGGCGATCTTGGCGATGCGCGGCGATGAAGCGAGCGGCTTGCCGGCCTCGATGCCGAACCCGTTGACGATGTTGAGCACGCCCGCCGGCAGGATGTCGGCAATCAGTTCGGCCAGCACCATGATAGTGGCCGGTGTCTGCTCCGCCGGCTTTATGACGACGCAATTGCCCGCCGCGATTGCCGGCGCCAGCTTCCAGGCGGCCATCAGAACCGGGAAGTTCCACGGGATGATCTGGCCGACAACGCCGAGCGGCTCGTGGAAATGATAGGCGACCGTGTCATTGTCGATCTCGCCCATCGTGCCTTCCTGCACGCGCACGGCGGACGCGAAATAGCGGAAATGGTCGATCGCCAGCGGAATGTCGGCGGCCATGGTCTCGCGGATCGGCTTGCCGTTGTCCCAGGTCTCGCAGGTGGCGAGAAGCTCGGCGTTTTCTTCCATCACGTCGGCGATCTTCAGAAGCGCCTGGGCGCGCTCGGCCGGCGAAGCGCGGCCCCAGCCATCCTTGGCGGCATGCGCGGCATCGAGCGCCAGATCGATATCGGCGGCATCGGAGCGCGCGATCTCGCAGATCACACGGCCGGTAACCGGCGTGGTGTTCTCGAAATAGCGGCCATTGACCGGCGCGACGAACTTGCCGCCAATGAAATTGTCGTAGCGCTGCTTGAAGGGCGAAACGAGTTGGCCCGCTTCGGGCTTGGTCATCACATTCATGGAACTTCTCCTCCTGAGGCCGGATCGTTCCGGCATGCGAGACCGATAAGACGGAACCGGCCGTGCGGTCAGCCTGGCCGAAGGAGGAGATGGAGGAGACTGTCTCAGCACTGAGACAGTTGGCGACGGCATCCGTCATGACTCGTGTCCGCACGAGTGTCATGCGCAATGTCGGAGGATGGGTCGAAATCGTGCAATTGGATGAATGCTAGGATTTTCGCTCGAAATGCTCGCGCGCGGCAAGGGCTTCCTTGATGTCGATATATGCGGTCTTCCAAGAGGCCTGGTCTTTGAACAATATGAGATGCGGAACTGACGCGATCTCTTCCTCCGTCAAATCGCTGCGTTCACGAGAGTCTTCACACCACCGCAGCCTCTTCAGCCGCGCCAGCAATGCTCCGGTGGGCAGCGCTTCCAGCTCGGCACGCGGGATCGGCTCCAATGCGCGGGCTAACCCGTGTCGCTTCTTCATTCCCTCGAACTACTTATCGGGCCGGCCGGCCGCAAGATGATCGGAAGCTGCCAGACCGGGCGGTACGGATACGCCTATCAGTCGAGATCGAGCCGGTTGAGCCGGCGATAGAGGGTCGCGCGGCTGATACCGAGCGCCTTGGCCGCCCGCGAATGATTGCCGCCGGCCCGCGCCAGCGCACGCTTCAGGGCGGCGCGTTCAGCCCGCTCGAAACCCGTCGCCTCGCCCGAACGGCCGAGCAGGTCGGAAGCCGGCTGCGGACGGATCGCGGCGTCGGCGCCGAGGCCGAAGGCGCGCCGTGCAGCATGGGTCGCGCCGATGACGATGTCATCCTCGTCGACCGCGAGCAGCAGCGCATCAACCGCCTCGTCGGTCGAGGCGACGAGAATGCGCGCGCCGGGAAATGCGGCGCGGAAATTGTCCTGCTCGATCTGCCGCGCGGTCTGCGCGACCTGCGCCGCGATCAGGCGCGAAATGCTCTCGGTCTGGTCGGCCCGGCAGGACGACACGTCGAGCGCGCCGATCAGCTTGCCATCGGCGCCATAGATGGGCGCGTCCATGCAACTCATCGCGGTATTGCGGGCAAAGAAGTGCTCGGAGCGGTGTATGACCACCTGCCGGCGCTCGGCGAGACAGGTGCCGATGCCATTGGTGCCTTCCGCGGCCTCGCTCCACACCGCGCCGGTGCAAAGGCCCCAGTCCTCGAATGTGTCGGCATCGCCGGAACCGGCGCGCTGATCGAGGACGACGCCGTCGGAATCGGTCAGGAGTACGCAACAGCCGGAGTTGCCGACCAGGCCGAACAGCTGGTCGAGCCGCGGCGCGGCGATGGTCATCAGCCGGTCGAGCGCCGAGCGGCGCAATCTAAGCCCGCTCGCATCGACCCGGTCGGGCGCCCGCTGGTTGGAAGGATCGAGCCCGTGATTGACGAGCGAGCGCCGCCACGACGCGGCCAGCCGCGACACGGCGGCGGCGGACGGCGACTGGACGGTCTCGATGACCACGTCGGTATGATTCAGCTGTGCCACTGGGACCTCCTCCCGGGACGACAATTGGCGGAAACTATCACTGCTTCTCCCCGCGTCAAATCCGGCGATGGTCTGAGACGCCCTGTGCCGGGAGGTGTGTCTCACCGGTGAGACAGTTCCCGGAAAAACTTCACTGGCAATGAAAGGATAAGGCAGGGCCTGGTCCGGTGGACAAGATTTCCGGCTGTCCGTTCGCACACCAAGCCTTTACGACTTCGCCGATAGTGTTCACCCACGAGAGATCACGCAACGGGCAGCCAAGACGCGATGGAAAATCTTCTCCGCCATGTCGACCTCTATTGCGAGCGCACGGGGCCGGAATATTGGGCCGAGCCGTTCAACGCGCTCTCCAATCTCGCCTTCATCGCCGCCGGGCTGTGGTTCCTGGTCAAGTTCCGTCGCGAGGGTCGCGACGGCTGGACCGAGACCCTGGCCTGGATGGTGACCGCGGTAGGCATCGGCTCATGGCTGTTCCACACTCACGCCAACAGGCTGACCATCTTTGCCGACGTCATTCCCATCGCGATCTTCACGCTGACCTACATTGTCTATGCGATCCGGCGCTATCTCGGGCTCACTTGGCCCGCCGGGATCGCCGTGTTTGTCGGCTACCTCGTCGTGATCGGCGCGGTGACGGCGCTCATTCCCGAAAGCTGGCGGGAAGCGACCAACGGCTCGACCGGATACCTGCCGGCCTGGGCGGCGCTCGTCATATTCGGTGCGGCGGCCACTCTCATCAAGGGCAGCCGGGCCGGACTGTTCGTTCTCGCCGCCGCCGGCCTGATGCTGCTGTCGCTGGTGTTCCGCGCCATCGATCCGCTGATCTGCGAGATCTTCCCGATCGGCACGCATTTCCTGTGGCACATCTTCAACGGCGTGATGCTGGCCGTGCTGCTGGCCGGTGCCGACCGCTACGGCTCGCCCTCCCGCGCCTGATCGCGAAAGCCGAAATCCGGCGCGACATCGAGGATGCCGAGGGATTTCGTCGCCTCCTTGTCCAGCTTTCCGGCGAGGGCGAGCTGTGCGAAACCGTGGACGAGGCTCCATGACATGACCTGCGCGCGCAGGTCCGCGTCGGGCGCATTGGCCTTGTCCCAGTCGAGATCTTTCGAGGCCGCGCGCAGGGTCTCGAAACAGGCCATAACCCCGGCTTTCAGGTCGGGATCGTCCCGGTTGGTCCGCCCGCCCGAAAACATCAGCTCGAACAGCGCCGGCCGCGCGCGTGCGAACCCGACATAGCCCTCGAGGGCAGCGTTTCGGACCTGCTGGCGGGTCGCATCCTCGGGGAGATCGCGGCGCATCCATTCGGCGAGGTAACCGTAGCCTCGCGCGGCGATGGCGGTCAGCAGCCCGTTCATGCTTCCGAAATGGTTCTTGGGCGCGGTGTGGCTGACCCCGACCCGCGCCGCGCAGGTACGCAGCGACAGGCCATCGAGGCCGGATTCGGCCAGGATTTCCAGGCCGGCTTCGATCAGCGCCTCCTTCAGATTGCCGTGATGGTATTTTTTATCCTGCAATTTCAGAGCCTTGTCGGGGTGGTGTTTCCACTGGAAATATATTCTTGACTTCGTCGCCCGTCCAGATCAAAGATATATACACTGGAAACATTGATCGGAACGGACGATGGCCGCGCATGAAACGCCTGCGACGCGATATTATCACGACCTCGTCGCCACCTTCCCGCCGATGACCGGCAAGACCGTGTTCGTCACCGGCTGCACCTCGGGCACCGGACTGGTGCTGGCCAAGACCTGCGGAGAGCTGGGCGCGCACGTCGTCATGCTGAACCGCCCGTCGGAGCGCGCCGACCGCGCGCTGAAACAACTCACCGATGCCGGCGCGGAGGCGACGCTCGTCCCCTGCGACCTGTCCTCTTTCGACAGCGTGCGCGCGGCCGGCGCGATGCTGCGGGAGCGTTTCGCCGAAACCGGCTGCGACGCGCTCTGCAACAATGCCGGCGTGATGGGCCTGCCCGATCAGGCGACCGGCGACGGGTTCGACGTGCAGATGCAGGCAAACCATCTCTCGCATTTCCTTTTGACCCGCGAGGTCTGGCCGCTTCTGGAAAAGGCGGCGGAACTTCGCGGCGAGGCCCGTGTCGTCAATCAAAGCTCCGGCGCGCGCGGCAAGCCGGGCCAGGAGCTGATCGCGAAATATCTTCAGAAAAACGGCGGCAATCTCGGCGGCGACGGCTTTCCGGGCCTGCAGAAATGGGCGCGCTACCGCCAGACCAAGCTCGCCAATCTTCTGTTCACCTATGCGCTGCACGAGCGCGCCAGTCAGCGCCCCGGCAACCGGGTGAAAAGCCTCTGCGCCCATCCGGGCCCGACCCACAGCGGCTTGCAGGCCAAGACCACGGCGGCCGGCGGCACAAGGCTATTCGACCGCTTCATCCTCGCCCGGACCCTGAAGGCAGCCCATTCGGTGGAGGACGGAGCGTCCGGCATCGCGCGCTGCTGCTGCGAGGCCGGCGTCGAAAGCGGCGCCTTCTACGGCCCCGAAACCCGCGGCCAGGGCGGCCCGGCGAAGCTGCTGCCGCCCGAGCGGAACCCGGAGGGTGAGGCGCTGCTGTGGCGGGAGAGCCTGGCGGCGACCGGGGTGGCGGATTTTTTCCGGTGAGGCTTGGTCCCGGTAGGCAGCAGGCATCGCGACCCCCTCACTGGCAAAAGCTAAGGGCTTAGCTGCGCTAAACCCAAGCTTTTGCTTTCTCTCCCACGAAGGGGAAGAGAGTCAGGAGAGCGTCGCTCCTAACGCCGCTTCATCTCCAACATCGGCGATTTCAAAGAACCCGGGCGAAACCCGCATCTCTGTCCCGCCCGTAAGCTCCTCGCGGCGCTCGTCGCTGGCGGGGCCGCATCTCTGTCCCGCCTGTAAGCTCCTCGCGGCGCTCGTCGCTGGCGGGCCCCTAAAGCGCGACAGCGCGTCCGAGCCTTTGCGAGGCCCATGCGGAGGCGGTCACGCGCAGCGGGAACTGCCGTGAGCTCAAACAAATTGGAAGACGGGCGGTCGAAGGATCGCTCTGTCTGATTTGTATATGCGGTCCTTCGACCGCCCCTTCGGCTGCTTCCGGCTCCGGCCGCTCTACGCCCGGGACCCGCAAGGTCCCGACTGGCCGCCTCATGGCCTTTGTCTCCCCCTTGCGGAGGGGCCGCTTGGCGGGGCGGTTTCCGAAAGAGTAAGCGGCAAGCCGCCGGCCTCTCTCACGTCGCGTACCGTCTCCGGCCTGCCTCCGGGGCTGGTCCCCGATGCGGTAACCTCTTACCGCACGGCAGGCGCCGACCCTTCCCCTGCTTGCCGGTGTGCACCCAGGCTTCCAATGAAAGGGCACGGTCAGGGTAAGGGATGGTGGAGGGCGGTGGACAAGATTGATGCGGAATGGCGGGATTTGCGCGGTTTGGCGCAGCGACTATCCAACGTGCAAGCGAAATACGGTTGCCGACGCCTGACTGAGCGCCGCCCCACGATAGTCGCAATCCCTCGGTTCCATGGCTAAAAGAAGACGTGCGGAGCCCATGCCGCCGGGGAGCAACAATCGATGAACAGGACCGGAACCGGCGCGCAGATCCGCGCCGGCATCGCCAATCTTGAAACGGCGACGCATTTTGCGCTGGCGACGCTGGCGCTGGCGAGTGGCGTCTATACTTATCTCGGCGTGCGCAGCCTTCTCGACGGCACGACGACCCAGATATTCCTCGCCGCAGTGGTCTACGCCTCGGCGGTGTCCGTCGGCATTTACATTTTCTGGGCCTATCTGATGCGGTTCCTGCCGCTGATCCGGGAGACCGCCGGCCGGCTCATGCTGCTCGCCGTCATGGCGCTCGGCAGCGCGATGATCATCGCCATGTCGTCATGGCTGAACGCCGCGGCGCTGGCGGGATCGGCGGCGCTGGAACAGCACCTCGCCGTGACACTGGAGGAATATGCCGGCGATCTCGACCGGGCGCATCAGCGGGCGCTCTCGTCGCAGAGCCTGCTGCCGGATGTGCAGCGCGCTTCGGAACGGTTCAGCCGCCTCGCCGACGAGGAACGGCGCGAAGGCGCGCTGACCGGGACATCCGGTTCCGGAAGCGTCGTGCAGCTGCTCGGCCAGATGAGCGCGCAGCTCGACGAACTCGGTAACTCGATCGTCCAGTCGCGAGAGCGCACGTCGGCGCTTTTCGAGACCGGATCGGAACATCTCGCCTCCATGCGCGAACTCGTCTCGGCCCCGGGCGCGGTCGCGCCGCGCGCCGATTCCTTTGCCGAACAGGCGGTGGCGCTGTCCGGCGTCATTGCGGCGCTGCAGGAGACCTCGATCGCGCCGTCGGTGCGGCGCGCCGCCGAAGACCTGTCGATGGGCTTCATTGCGCCGGTCGCCGACGGCAGCTCCGCCGAGCTGGTTTCTCGCCAGGACACGGTGATGACAACGGTGCGCACCGCCGTCGACGCCCAGAGCGCCGCGCTCGCGCAGGCGGCGGACGAGATCCTTGCGGAACCGAAGGTCGAGAGCCGCCGCTTCGTACCCCTGTCGAGCGCCGAGGCGGTCATCCGCTATGTCGGTGACTTCGTGCCCAGCTGGGCGGGCGCGATCTCCATCGACCTTCTGCCGGCCGTACTGGTCTTCGTGCTGGCGATCGCCCACCGTTCGATGCGGCGCGAGGCGGGCGCGATGGACGCAGCCGAGATGATCACGGCCGCCGAAATGATGCGCTCGGTCGACATCTATCGCCGCATGACCGAACAGATCCATGCCGCCGACCATGTGGACGACCCTGCCGAAAGCCACGTCGAAGGCGCCGAAGAAAAAGAGCCTCGTGCCGAGCCGGCACCGCCGGTGCTGCGCCCCGTGCCCGGCAGCAAGGGCGACGCGGACGGGGCGAAGGGAACAGGCTGATGCCGGCGCTCACCGGCCTCCTCCGCCGCTACGACCAGGGCCGGGTCCTCAAGGCGGTTTTCTACGGTCTCGTCGTCGGCGTCGCGGCGACGCTCGCCTTCGACTATCGCGAACTGGCGCGGGAAAACGCGCTCGCCGAACTTTCCGAACCGGGCGTCGAACCCGTCCTGCCCGGCCTGACCGAGAACGGCGAGCCGCTGCCGGGAGATGTCGAGACATCGCGGGAAACGCTGCGCCAGCAACTGGCGATCGCGCTCGAACCGGGCGGCACGCTGTCGCTGACCGGGACGATCGGCCTCGGCTCCGCCGACCGTTTTGGCGAGGAGATCGCCCGTATCGGCGAATATGTCGCGCGGGTGCGTCTCGATTCGCCGGGCGGATCGGTTCACGATGCGCTCGCGATCGGCCAGGCGATCCGCGATCGCGGCTACGAGACAGTCGTGAAAAAGGGGGCGCTGTGCGCCTCCTCCTGCCCGCTGGTCTTTGCCGGCGGCATGCAGCGCCTTGCAGAGACGGGCGCGACGCTCGGCGTGCACCAGGTCTTCGCGCCCGAAACCGCACGGCAATCCGCGGCGGACGCGATGGCTGGCGCGCAGGCGACGACGGCACGCATCCAGCGCTATCTCGAAGCCATGGACGTGGACCCTGCGCTCTGGACGCTGGCGATGGAAACGCCGCCGAACCGGCTGCATTATCTCACCCCGGACGAAATGCGCGCGCTGCGCCTGACGGGCGGGAGCGCGGTGGCGGAGGCCGTGGCACAATAAAACCCGCCGGGCTTTGCAGCCCGGCGGGTTGATCAATTTCAGCGCATTTCCCCCTCACTTGCAAAAGCCAAGGACTTGGCTTCGCCAAGACCAGGCTTTTGCTTTCTCTCCCGCAAGGGGAGAGAGGGGCGTGCCGCTCACGCCGCGAGATCGCGCAGCACCGTCTGCAGGATGCCGCCATTGTTGAGGTAGCCGATCTCGTCGGCCGTATCGACGCGGCAGATCAGCGGGACGTCCTTGGTCTCGCCGTCGGCATAGGTGATCTTGGCGATGACCTTTTCGCGCGGCTTGACGGTTTCGAGGCCCTCGATGGTGACCGTCTCGTCGCCCTTCAGGCCGAGCGACTGCCACGACGTGCCTTCCTCCAGCACGAAGGGAACAACGCCCATGCCGACGAGGTTGGAGCGGTGGATGCGCTCGAAGGACTGCGCGATGACCGCCTTGACGCCGAGCAGGTTGGTGCCCTTGGCCGCCCAGTCGCGCGACGAGCCGTTGCCATATTCGCCGCCGGCGAAGATGACCAGCGGACGGCCCTCTTCCTTGTACTTCATCGCGGCATCGTAGATCGGCATCTCCTCCTTGGAGGGATAGTGGATCGTGTAGCCGCCCTCGCGCCCGTTCTCGCCCAGCATGTGGTTGCGGATGCGGATATTGGCGAAGGTGCCGCGCATCATGACCTCATGGTTGCCGCGGCGCGTGCCGTACTGGTTGAAGTCGGCGACGCCGACGCCGTGATCCATCAGGTAGGAACCGGCCGGAGACTGCGCCTTGATCGAACCGGCCGGGGAGATGTGGTCGGTGGTGATCTTGTCGCCGAACAGGCCGAGGATGCGCGCGTCCTTGATGTCGGAGATCTGGCCGACGGACTTGCCCATGCCGACGAAATAGGGCGGGTTCTGCACATAGGTCGAGGCGTCGTCCCATGCATAGGTCTGGCCCGCCGGCACCTGCACGGCCTGCCAGTTCTCGTCGCCCTTGAACACGTCGGCATATTTCTTCTGGAAGATGTCGCGCGTGACATATTTGGCGATGAACTCCTGGATCTCCTTGTTGGAGGGCCAGATGTCCTTCAGGTAGACGTCGTTGCCGTTTTTGTCCTGGCCGATCGGCTCGGTGGTCAGGTCGATATTGACCGTGCCGGCGAGCGCATAGGCGACGACCAGCGGCGGCGAGGCGAGGTAGTTCGCCTGCACGTCGGGCGAAATGCGGCCCTCGAAGTTGCGGTTGCCCGACAGCACGCCCGAGGCGATCAGGCCCTTGTCGTTGATCGTCTTGGAGATCGGCGCGTTGAGCGGGCCGGAATTGCCGATGCAGGTCGTGCAGCCGAAGCCGACGAGGTTGAAGCCGATCTGGTCGAGCTCCTTCTGCAGGCCGGAATTTTCGAGATATTCGGCGACCACCTGCGATCCGGGCGCCAGCGAGGTCTTCACCCAGGGCTTCTGCTTCAGGCCCAGCTCATTGGCCTTCTTGGCGACGAGGCCGGCGCCGATCAGCACCGACGGGTTCGACGTGTTGGTGCAGGACGTGATGGCGGCGATGGCGACGTCGCCATTGCCGAGATCGTAATCCTCGCCCTCGACGGCGTAGCGCTTGTCGAGTTCGGCCGGGTTCTTCTTGTATTCCTTCTCGAAGGCTTCGCGGAACTTCGCGCCGACGGTTTCCAGCGCCTGGCGGCCTTCCGGACGCTTCGGGCCGGCCATGGACGGCACGACGTCACCGAGATCGAGTTCCAGCGTGTCGGTGAAGACCGGCTCGGCCGAACCCGTCTCGCGATACATGCCCTGCTCTTTCGCATAGGCCTCGACCAGCGCGATGCGGTCGGCCTCGCGACCGGTCATGTTGAGATAGTTCAGCGTCTCCGAATCGATCGGGAAGAAGCCGCAGGTCGCGCCATATTCCGGACCCATGTTGCCGATGGTCGCGGCATCGGCCAGCGTCAGGTGATCGAGGCCGTCGCCGTAGAACTCGACGAATTTGCCGACCACGCCCTTCTGGCGCAGCATCTGAACGACGGTCAGCACGAGGTCGGTCGCGGTGACGCCTTCCTTCATCCGGCCGGTCAGCTTGAAGCCGATGACTTCCGGCAGCAGCATGGAGATCGGCTGGCCGAGCATCGCGGCCTCGGCCTCGATGCCGCCAACGCCCCAGCCGAGAACGCCGAGACCGTTGATCATGGTGGTATGCGAATCGGTGCCGACGCAGGTGTCCGGATAGGCGACGGTCGAGCCGTCTTCTTCCTTGGTCCAGACGGTCTGGCCGAGATATTCGAGGTTCACCTGGTGGCAGATGCCGGTGCCGGGCGGCACGACGCGGAAGTTCTCGAAGGCCTGCTGGCCCCATTTCAGGAAGCGGTAGCGCTCGCCGTTGCGCTCATATTCCTTCTCCACATTGTGGGCGAAGGCCATGGGCGTGCCGAATTCGTCGACGATGACCGAGTGGTCGATGACGAGATCGACGGGCACCAGCGGGTTGATCTTCTTCGGGTCGCCGCCGAGCGACACCATCGCGTCGCGCATCGCGGCCAGGTCGACGACGGCGGGAACGCCGGTGAAGTCCTGCATCAGCACCCGCGCCGGGCGGTAGGCGATCTCGTAGCCGGCCGAGCCCTTGTCGTTGAGCCATGCGGCGACGGCCTGGATGTCGGCCTTCCTGACCGAGTTGCCGTCCTCGTTGCGCAGCAGGTTCTCAAGCAGAACCTTCATCGAATAGGGCAGTTTGGAAATGCCTTCGAGGCCGTTCTTCTCGGCTTCGGCGAGGCTGTAATAGACATAGTCCTTGCCACCGACATTGAGCGTCTTGCGGCATTTGAAGCTGTCGATCTTTGACACGGGTATTCACCTTTCGAGTTCGGGGTGCCTTGCAAGGGACGAACTCTTCCGCATGCGCGAGGAGGCGCGACTGTGAAGATGCGGGTGCGGCCATTTCCGCTGTCCGTCCCTGCCAGGCCACACGAAGAGGCCCGACAATTCGGTCGGCTCAATATGTTACACACCGGCCGCTGGTGCGTTGCGATGACCGTATAGATCAGTTCTTTTGCGCTTTCCAGACCATCGAAAGTCAAAAAAGAGCGGGTTATTGCCTGTTTGGCGCAAACCATGCGACATGCCCGGCGAAACAGGGGAAACCATGAAGCTCGTCGTCACCGATCTCGCCGCCGACCGCGGTTCCGGGCCGATCTTCGAAGCGGTCGCTTTCGCGCTTGCCGACGGCGAGGGATTGCTGGTGACTGGGCCGAACGGCGCCGGCAAATCGACGCTCGTCCGGGCCATCGCCGGGTTGCTGCGTCCGTCCGCCGGGGCAGCGACGCTGGAAGACACGGACGACTGGCCTGACGTGCCGTCGGCTTCGCATTATCTGGGGCCGATCAACGCGATGAAACCGGCGCTCTCGGTCTTCGAGAATCTCTCCTTCTGGCAGGACTTCTGCGGCCGTCCGGCGCTCGATATCGACGCGGCGCTGGACCGCATCGGACTGCGGCATACGCGCGACCTGCCCTTCTCCTATCTGTCGACCGGGCAGCGCCGCCGTGTCTCCATCGCCAAGCTTCTGGTCAGCCACCGGCCGGTCTGGCTGCTCGACGAGCCGACCTCCGGCCTCGACGCGGCATCGGAGCTGCATTTCGCCGAACTGGTGCGCGAGCACATGGAGGCAGGCGGCATCGTCGTCGCGGCGACGCATCTGCCGATTCGGGTCGACGGAATGAAGCGGCTGCAATTCGGCGGGGCGGTTGCGGCATGATGTCCCTTATCCTGCGCGATATCCGGCTCGGCGTGCGCGCCGGCGGGGGCATGCTGATCGGCATCCTGTTCTTCCTTGCGGTCATCGCTGTGGTGCCCTTCGGCGTTGGCCCCGACCTGAACCTGCTCGCCCGCATCGGCCCGGCGATCCTGTGGATCGGCGCGCTGCTCGCCTCGCTGCTCGGCCTCGACCGGCTGTTCCAGGCCGACCGTGAGGACGGCTCCCTCGACATATTGATCCTGCAGAGCCACGAGCACCCGCTGGCGCTGACCGTCTTCGCCAAATGCATCGCCCACTGGCTGACGACCGGCCTGCCGCTGGTGATCGTCTCGCCGGCGCTCGGCCTGCTGATGAACATGGAACCGGCGGCGATCCTCGCGACGACGGCGACGCTTGCGGCCGGCACGCCGGCGATCACCTTCATCGGCGCGACCGGCGCGGCCCTTGCCGTCGCCCTGCCGCGCGGCGGTCTTCTCGTTTCCGTGATGGTTCTTCCCTTTGTGATCCCGGTCCTTATCTTCGGCGTGATGGCGGCCTACGGGGCCGTCGAGAACCCGGCGCCCTTCACGCAACCCTTCCTGCTGATGTGCGCCCTGACCCTCTTCTTCGCCGTTCTCGGACCGCTCGCGGCCGGTGCGGCGCTGAAGGCGTCGAGCGACTGAGGCTTGCGGCTAAAATTGCCACCGCTTAGGCTGCTGCCATGATGTTCATGTCCACATTCTTTCCGCTGATCTGACGGCCCCGGCGCTTTGCGCCGCGTCACCGATCGGATCATGACGGCCCCGCCGACGCGGAGGCCGAACAGAGAATAATACATGACGCATGCAACACAGACCGGACCGGCGGAAGACCGGGCCCGGCGTTTCATCGAAGACGGCTACATCAAGATCGAGAATGCATTCGGCGCAGATCTCGCGGCACGCTGCCGCGAGGAATTGTGGACGGCGACCGGCCTGTCGCCGGACGAGCCTGAAGGCTGGACCCGGCCGGTCGTGAGGGTCGGATTTATGTCCTCCCCTCCTTTCGTCGAGGCCGCCAATACGCCGGCTCTCCACGAAGCCTACGACCTTCTCGCGGGAGAAGGTCGCTGGATCGCTCCGAAGGGACTGGGCACTTTCCCGATCCGCTTTCCCTCGCCGCAAGCGCCGGGGGACGACGGCTGGCATGTCGATATGAGTTTCGGGACAGACAACCCGGATTTCATGGAATGGCGGTCAAATGTGAAAAGCAGCGGGCGGGCTCTTTTGATGCTTTTCCTGTTCTCCGAGGTCGGTCCGAACGACGCGCCGACGAAGATACGGAAAGGCTCTCATGCGGTCATCGCGCGTGAGTTGCTGCCCCACGGCGAAGCCGGCACCACGCTCAGACAGCTTTCCGCGAACGGCTATGCGTCAACCAGCGATTGCGCGATCGAACTGGCCACAGGCGCGCCGGGCACCGTCTATCTGTGCCATCCCTTCATCGTCCATGCCGCACAGCCGCACAGGGGCGCTCGCCCGCGCTTCATGGCGCAGCCGCCGTTGTTGCCGAAAGGAGACTTCGATCCGGCCCTGCCGCCCTCGGCGGTGCAGGTAGCGATCCGAAAGGCCTGCGGGCTGATAGTCTGACTTTAAATCCGGGGCGTTTGGACGCCCCGGACACCGACCATACTTTCGGCGCTTTGGCTGCCTATGCGCGGCCGGCAGTCCCGCCTTCACGATTTCGTGGATTGACCGGGGTCAATTGCACCGGCGACCGGAACATATTAAGAAACCCGCATGAGTGAGACGACAGCAACGGCCCGCTTCAGCTTCACGGCGCTCGCCAACCCGACGCGGTATCTTTCCTATTCCGGGAAGATCCTGCCCTGGCTCGGCGGGCTGAGCGCGGTTTTGCTCCTTGTCGGCCTCTACATGTCCTTCACCGCGCCCGCGGACTACCAGCAGGGCATCACGGTGCGCATCATGTATGTGCATGTGCCGGCCGCATGGCTGTCGATGATGGGCTATATGGTGATGGCCGTCTCGGCGCTCGGCACGCTGATCTGGCGCCATCCGCTCGCCGATGTCTCGATCAAGGCCGCCGCCCCCATCGGCGCGGCCTTCACCTTCCTGGCGCTCGCCACCGGTTCGCTCTGGGGCAAGCCGATGTGGGGGACATGGTGGGTCTGGGACGCGCGCCTGACCTCGGTCTTCGTGCTGTTCCTGATGTATCTCGGCATCATCGCCCTGCAGCGCGCCATGGACGATCCCGTCAAGTCGGCACGTCCGGTGGCGATCCTGGTGCTGATCGGCACGATCAACATTCCGATCATCAAGTTCTCGGTCGACTGGTGGAACACGCTGCACCAGCCTGCGGCCGTGGTCCGCATGGACGGCCCGACGATCGATCCGTCTATGCTCTATCCGCTGCTGGTGATGGCGCTCGGCTTCACCACGCTGTTCTTCTTCCTGCACATGGTGGCGATGCGCACGGAGATCTGGCGCCGCCGCGTCGCCTCGCTGCGCCGCGCAAGCGCCCGCGAGCAGCGATCGACAGCGCGGCCCGTGCTGGCGGAGTAGGCCATGACTCACGAGCAATATGTCTTCGTCTCCTATGCCTTGACCGCGCTCGTGCTCGGCGGCATCGGATTGTGGCTGTGGCTGGACCGCCGCGGCCGCCTCGCCGAACTGAAGCGGCTGGAAGAGGCCGGCATACGCCGCCGCTCCGAAGGCTGACAGGCCGGGCCGCAAAGCACCCCGCCCGCACAGGAACCGACATGACGATCACCCATGAAGACGAGCTCATCGGCCTGAAGGAAATCGGCCGTATCGTCGCCAATGCCGTCGAGGCGATGAGCACCGCGCTCGAGCCGGGCATGACGACCGCGGAACTGGACGCGATCGGCCGCAAGGTCATGGAAGACGCCGACGCGCGCCCCGCGCCGGAGCTCTGCTACGGATTTCCCGGCGCGACCTGCATCAGCGTGAACGAGGAAATCGCCCACGGCATCCCCGGCGACCGGACCATTCGCCAGGGCGACCTCGTCAATATCGACGTCTCGGCGGAAAAGGACGGCTTCTTCGCCGACACCGGCGCCTCCTTCGCCGTGCCGCCAGTGTCGAAGGCGGTTGTGAAGCTGTGCCGGGACGGAAAACGCGCCATGTGGGCGGGCATCCGCACGGTGGCGACCGACAGGCCGCTCGCCGATATCGGCAATGCCGTCGGCGACTTCGCGCGGCGCAACCGCTATACGCTCGTAAAGAACCTCGCGAGCCACGGCGTCGGCCGCTCCCTGCATGAGGAACCGGGCGAGATCGCCACATGGCCCGACCGGTCCGAACGCCGGCGGATGACCGAAGGACTGGTCTTCACCGTCGAGCCCTTCCTGTCGATGGGCGCGGAATGGGCCGACGATGGCGGTGACGACCCGTGGACCCTGTTCAGCGCGCCAAGGGCGCCGACCGTGCAATATGAACATACCGTCGTCGTCACGAAGAGCGGGCCGATCGTCGTGACGCTTCCGGGCTGACGCGGCGAAGTGCAGACCCTATATCAGGCGCAGGCGACAAGAGCGGAACAGGCGATGAGCGAGACGACACCCGACACCAAGGCAGGAAAGAAGACCAATCTTGCCGTCTTCATTCCGGGAATCGTCTTCTTCCTGATCGTCGTCCTGTTCGCCGTCATGATGTTGAAGCCCGGACGCGACGCGTCCGAGATTCCGTCCATGCTGATCGGCAAGCCCGCGCCCGAAATCGCCTTGCCGGCAATCGACGGCCTGACCGATCCGGACGGCAAGCCGCTGCCGGGCTTCGATCCGGCGCAGTTCCCCGATCACCCCGTGCTCGTCAATGTCTGGGCGTCCTGGTGCGTGCCCTGCCGGCAGGAACATCCGTTGCTGATGGCGCTGGCCAAAGAGGAAGGGGTGACCATCGCGGGCGTGAACTACAAGGACAAGAACGAGAACGCGCTGAAGTTCCTGAACGGTCTCGGCAATCCCTTCGCCATGGCCGGCGAGGACAGTTCCGGCCGCGCCGCCATCGAATGGGGCGTCTATGGCGTTCCGGAATCCTACATCGTCGATGCGAACCGGACGATCATCTACAAATATACCGGGCCGCTGACGCCGGAAGCGGTCGAGACGGAAATCCTGCCGCGCCTCAAGGGCGAAACGCCGCAGGGGTGAGCGCCGCCGCAACCGCGCCGGCAAGTTCCGATAACGGAATTTGACCATCCGAAATCCGGCGTTTGTGCGAAACGCCGAACTTGATGTGCATAGACAATCACATTCGCCGCTTGCGTCTTGCCGCCCCCTTGGCGGTAACGCATGCTTGGCCGGCCATGTCGCAATTAACCGTCGAAATCCGGCCCGCTTCCTCGCGAGACGCCGCCCAGATCGCGGACGTGCACGCCGCGTCGTGGCAGAGCGCCTATGCCGGCCTGATCCCGCATAAATCCTTGCGTGGCATGATCGGCCGCCGTCATGCCACCTGGTGGAAACGCGCCATCCAGCGCGGCACCTCGGTTCTGGTCGTCGATTTCGGCGGCGCCATTGCCGGCTATTGCACCTTCGGGCTGAACCGGGCACGCGCCCTGCCGCAGGAAGGCGAAATCTACGAGCTCTATATCCGTCCCGAGTACCAGGGCATCGGCGTGGGCACGCGACTGTTCAACGCCGCGCGCACGGATCTGAGGAACCATGGCTGCGACGGCCTCGTCATCTGGGCGCTGGAAGACAATGACATGGCGATGAACTTCTATGCCGGCCATGGCGGCAAGGACATCGCCCAGGGCTACGAGACCTTCGAGGGCCGGCGCCTGCGCAAGATCGCCTTCGTCTGGCAGTAGGCAATCACGCCGTTTCACTGCCGTTGACACACCGTCATTTACCGTTTTCGTCGATTCCGGAAACAAGGCTCGACTTGCCATCGCAAAAGGCATAGGCGGTGCCCATATCCCGATTCATTGGAATCATCGAATCTCCGACGGCCCGCCGCGATCCTCCCCGCGATGGCTGTCAGCATTCTTCAAAGGCAAAAAACATGCGTCTTTCGCAATTCGCGGTCGCCGCGCTTCTTCTCGGCGCGCTTGTTCCTGCGTCCGCTTCCGCCAGCACGCTCGCCGAAGCGAGCATTTCCGGCCGCGATTTCTCGGGCGACTGGAAAAATTTCACTTCCGTCGGCCAGAACGTCACCTCGGTCAGGGGATCGTGGTACGGAACCAACGACTATGACTTCCTCGCTTTCGAGGGACTGGCAAGCGGTGTGCAGACCGTGACGCTGACCTTCAGCCCCAAACCGCCCTTGGTCGATTCCTATTCCGGCGGCGGCGTGGTGCAGTGGAGCACGTCAGCACCGCTCTACAGCGCCTGGGGCGACACGGCGCTCGGCTCGATCAATTTCGTTGCCGGCCATTTCGACCCGGTTACGCTTGTCCTGAAACTCGGCGAAACCTTCGCCGGCAAGCTGTATCTTTCGCTTCTCGGGACAAACTCCTATCCAGTCGACTACGTCATCTCCCTGTCGGGCAACAGCGCCACAGAGCCTCCGAGCAATGCCGCGTCCGAAGTGCCGCTGCCGGCGGCCGCGCCGCTCCTCGGCGGTGCACTCGCGATGCTGGCCGGGTTCGGCGCATGGCGCCGGTCCAGGCGACAGGCCTGATCGCCTGACGGCTCAAGGCCGCGCGTTAGCGCGGTCGAGAAACCAGCGATAGGTCTCGGCAAGCCCGTCATCGAGCGAAATCGAATGCCGCCAGCCAAGCGCATGCAGGCGCGAGACATCGGCCAGCTTGCGCGGCGTGCCGTCGGGCTTCGACGCGTCGAAGACGAGATCGCCCCGATAGCCGACGATCGCCCTGATCCGCTCGGCAAGCCCGAGGATCGAGACTTCCTCGCCGGTGCCGCAATTGATCGGCGTATCGCCGGAATAATGTCGCATCAGGAAGACCAGCGCGTCGGCGAGATCGTCGACATGCAGGAACTCGCGCAGCGGCTTTCCGGATCCCCAGACGGTCATCGAAGGTGCGTCGGCAAGCTTCGCCTCATGCGCCTTGCGCATCAGCGCCGGCAGCACATGGCTGGTCGCCAGGTCGAAACTGTCGCCCGGTCCGTAGAGATTGGTGGGCTGGGCGGCGATGAAGTCGCAGCCATGTTGCCGGCGATAGGCCTGGCACAGCTTGATGCCGGCGATCTTGGCGATGGCGTACCACTCATTGGTCGGCTCCAGCGGCCCGGTCAGCAAGGCCTCTTCCGGGATCGGCTGCGGCGCCAGCCGCGGATAGATGCAGGTCGAGCCGAGAAGCAGGAGCTTTTCCACTCCGGTCTCGAAGGCGGCGTGGATGACATTCGCCTCGATCATCAGATTGTCGTAGAGGAAATCCGCCGGAAAGCTGTCATTGGCGGCAATGCCGCCGACCTTCGCTGCGGCCAGAAACACGAGATCGGGCCTTTCGGCCGCCATCCAGCGGTTGACCGCCGCCTGGTCGCGCAGATCGACCTCGGACCGGCCGGCCGTCACAAGGACGGCCTCCTCGCGCTCCAGCCGGCGCAGCAGGGCCGAGCCGACCAGACCTTTATGGCCGGCAACGAAGATGCGTTTTCCCTTCAGGTTCAATGGCTGATCCGTCATGTCATCCTGCGCGATTACCCCGACACATCCGCTACTCCGCGGCGTGACGGCCATGTTCCTCGTCGAGACGCCGCCACATGGCCTCCCGCTCGACCCTGACGAGATCCGCCTTGACCATCTCGCGGACGAGATCCTCGAGCGGCGTCGTGGCCTGCCATCCGAGAACGCGGTGCGCCTTTGACGGATCGCCAAGCAGCAGATCGACTTCCGTCGGCCGAAAATAGCGCGGGTCGACCGCCACGATCACCTTGCCGGTTTCGGCGTTCACCCCGACCTCGTCGGCGCCGTCGCCCCGCCACTCGATGCCAATTCCGACTTCGCGAAAGGCCGCCTCGGCGAAGCTTCGCACCGTCGTCTTGCGGCCGGTGGCCAGCACGTAATCGTCCGGCGTGTCCTGCTGCAGCATGCGCCACATCCCCTCGACATAGTCGCGCGCATGCCCCCAGTCGCGCTCGGCGTCCAGATTGCCGATATAGAGACAGTCCTGCAGCCCCAGCGAAATGGATGCGACGGCGCGGGTGATCTTGCGCGTCACGAAGGTTTCGCCGCGCAGCGGGCTTTCGTGGTTGAACAGGATGCCGTTCGAGGCGTGCAGCCCGTAGGCCTCGCGGTAATTGACCGTGATCCAGTAGGCATAGAGCTTCGCCGCCGCGTAGGGCGAGCGGGGATAGAACGGCGTCGTCTCGGTCTGCGGAACCTCCCTGGCCGCGCCATAGAGCTCGGATGTCGACGCCTGATAGAACCGCGTCTTGCCGCTCAGGCCGAGGAGCCGGATCGCCTCGAGCAGCCGCAAGGTGCCCAGCGCATCGGTGTCGGCGGTGTATTCCGGCGTCTCGAAACTGACCTGAACATGGGACTGGGCGGCGATATTGTAGATCTCGTCGGGCTGCACGTCCTGGACGATGCGGATCAGGTTGGTCGCATCGGTCATGTCGCCATAATGGAGTGAAAGCCGGATATCGCGCTCGTGCGGGTCCTGGTAGAGGTGATCGATCCGCTCTGTGTTGAAGGACGATGAACGGCGCTTGATGCCGTGGACGGCGTAGCCCCTGGCGAGAAGGAACTCGGCGAGATAGGCGCCGTCCTGCCCGGTGATGCCGGTGATCAGCGCGGTTTTCATGCGGATGTCCTTCGTCTGTGCATGCCGGTATCAATTCTTTTGCGCGCGATCATGCAAGTGGCTGCATCCAGGTGCCTTCATCCAAGCCGCTTGCGCAGCTTCAGGATGCGCGGAGACGCCTCATTGCCCGAAGACGCGCATCGGCTCGCCGGCAAGCGGGCCACGCTGGCCGTGATAGGCCGGCACATCGCTCATGCAGCTGAAATCCGCGGCCAGCGTGTCGGCGATCCCACGCGCCACTTCATTGGCGTTCGGATTGGCGAGCGCGTCGACATAGCCGACCACGCAGGCGCCGCCCTCGCCCGGCTGGGCGACCCGGGAAACGACAAGCACCTGGCCGCGATGCGCCTCATCCGGCGCGCCCGTGTCGGGGTTCGAATTCTCGATGAACCAGCGCAGGATCGTGGCGAAGGGCCGGCCATCGCGGAGCCGCCATTCCACCGTGTCGTTGGTCTGGTTGAAGGGGCCGAAGCTCTCCCACGCGCCATCGGCATACCAGGGACCGACATAGCCGAAGAAGAGGGACTGGCGCAGGTCGCTTTCCGAAAACAGGATTCCGTAGCCGCGATGGCCGGCGCAGGAGAAGCTCGCGCCGACCTCGTCAGTCGACGTCCGGATGCAGCCGGTATCGAAGTCGATCTTCGTGTAGATCGACGAGACTTCGCCCTCCCCTTGCGCATGGGCTGACGGCGCCGAAAGAAAGGCGCAGACCAGGGCGAGGATGGGGAGAGAGGTGAAGCGCATTGTCGCATGTCCTGTTGATCTGCCGCAGAATGCCATTATGGCGGCGCAGCGGCAATGCAGGGGAGCCGTTCGCGATGGTCGACGATGTTGCACCGCACCCAAAAACCCGGTATCAGCCCGCGAACTCCAAGGAGCACCAGATGCGCATCGAAGCCATTTCCATCGGCACCAATCCCCCCGAAGACGTCAATGTCATCATCGAGGTTCCCGTCGGCGGGCAGCCGATCAAATACGAAATGGACAAGGATGCCGGCGTCCTCGTCGTCGACCGTTTCCTCTACACGCCGATGACCTATCCGGGAAATTACGGCTTCGTGCCGCACACGCTGTCCGACGACGGCGACCCGATCGACGTGCTGGTGTGCAACACGCGCCCGCTCATTCCCGGCTGCGTCATCAATGTTCGCCCGATCGGCGTCATGCTGATGGAGGACAATTCCGGCCAGGACGAGAAGATCATCGCCGTGCCGACGCATGCGCTGACCAAGCGCTATGACAACGTGAAGGACTATGACGACCTGCCGGATATCACGCTCAAGCAGATCGAGCATTTCTTCGAGCACTACAAGGATCTGGAACCCGGCAAATGGGTGAAGATCGGCGGCTGGCAGAATGTCGACACCGCCAAGACGCTGATCCTCGAGGCCGTCGAGCGCGCCAAGGCCGCCAAGGGCTGACCTTCACGGACGGGCGCTGTCACGCGCTCCCGGCGATCGCGGCGAGGCCCTCCGACAGGCTTTCCAAATCCGGGGTTTCGATCCGTACCGTCTTGTCGCGCGCGGTCTCGCCCGCGATGACGGTGAAAGAGGATTTCGGAAGCCGCAGCGCCTTGGCCAAGAGCGCCGTCACCGCCTTGTTGGCCTTGCCCTTTTCGGGCTGCGCGGTGACCCGAAGCCGTAGCCGCACCTGTCCGTCGTCGCGCGTTTCCGCGCCCTCGATGGCGTCGCGCGACGCATTCGGCGTCACGCGCAGGAAGATGTCGAGATGGCCGTCGCCCGGGCGGGCGAAGGCGGGAAGCGTCATCAGATGATGGCCGGCGCAAGCACGTTGATAATGATGCGTTCGACGAAGAAGATGATCACGAAAAGGATGATCGGGGAGATGTCGAGGCCGCCAAGATCAGGCATCACGCGGCGGATCGGGCGCAGCAGCGGCTCGGTCGCCTTGTAAAGGAACTCGCCGACCATCGCGACAAAGCGGTTGGAGTTGTTGACCACGTTGAACGCGTAGAGCCACGAGAAAATGACCATGGCGATCACGATCCATTTATAGATCCCGATCAAGAAAAGCAGGGTTTGAATAATCGTCAGGCCCACGCGCCGTCTCCCTTGATTTGCCGGGTTTCACTTAGGCGTTCCCGCGCCTTGCTGCAAGGCGAAGCGAGCATCGTGAAATTGTAGCGGTGGCGATTTCCTCTTTGCCAAGCGATGGCAAAGCCAATATCGGTGGCTAGCCATGCCCAGCGAATCCTCCGACACGATCAATTCCGGCCGGTTTGCCGCCTTCGCGCACAAGGCGTTCGTCGATTACTGGATCGCGCGGTTTTTTTCGACCTTCGCGGTACAAATCGTCGCGGTCGCGGTCGGCTGGCAGATCTATGACCTGACACGCGACCCGATGGATCTCGGCATTATCGGCCTGGTGCAGTTCCTGCCGCTCCTGCTTCTCGTGCTGGTGACCGGCGCCGTCGCGGATCGTTTCGGCCGCCGCCTCGTCATGGGCACGGCCATCGCGCTGGAATTCGCCTGCACCGCGGCGATCCTGCTGGTGACGCTGAACGGGCTGACCGGCCCGATGCCGATCTTCATCGCGCTGACCGGGATGGGCATTGCGCGGGCATTTTTCGGCCCCGCCTCGCAATCGCTGGTCGTCAATCTCGTGCCGCAAGAAGATTTCGCCAACGCGGTCGCATGGAACGCGTCCTCCTGGCAGGTGGCGAGCATCGTCGGCCCGGTCGCCGGCGGCCTGCTCTACGGCGTCGGCTCCGTCGTCGCCTATGCGGTCGCCGCGGCGATGTTCCTCATCGCCTTTTTCCTGGTCACGCGCATTCCCAAGCCGCCGGTACGCGGCGAGGTGAAGAAGGTCACCTTCTCCTCGCTCTTCGATGGGCTGCGTTACATCCGCAAGGAAAAGGTCGTGCTGGGCGCGATCTCGCTCGATCTCTTCGCCGTGCTGCTCGGCGGCGCGGTGGCCCTGCTGCCGGCCTATGCGCGCGATATCCTTCATCTCGGCCCATGGGGCCTCGGCATTCTGCGTGCCGCCCCCGGAATCGGCGCGATCGCCATTGCCGCCTATCTCGCCGCCGCGCCGATCAAGGACCATGCCGGCAGGATCCTGCTCGTCTTTGTCGGCCTGTTCGGCCTGTTCACCGCGATCTTCGGCCTATCGACCGTCGCCTGGCTGTCGATCGTCGCGCTGGCGCTGATCGGCGCGGCCGACATGGTGAGCGTCTATGTGCGCGAGACGCTGCTGCAATTGTGGACGCCAGACGAGGTCCGCGGCCGCGTCAACGCCGTCAACATGGTCTTCCTCGGTGCATCGAACGAGCTGGGGGAGTTCCGCGCCGGCTTCATGGCGGCCTGGATCGGTATCGTTCCGGCGGTGGTTTTCGGCGGAGTCGCCGCTGTCGGCGTGGCCGTCGGCTGGGCGATCATCTTCCCGCAATTGCGCAATGCTCGCTACCTGCACCGGCGAGGGTAGTAAATCAGGACGCCCTGCGGTCCAACACGCCCTGCGACTGGGCAGGCCTATCAACGAACACCATGTCGAGAAACTGCCTGAGCCAGTCAAGCACCGGCGGGTCGTAGAGCAGCCGGCCCCACAGATGCTCTCGGCCGATCTGCGAGCCAGGCAGGGTGAAGCGATGCCCGCTGCGTGCCACCCAGCGCTGCATCATCATCTGCGTGAGTTCGGCATGGAACTGCACGCCCCATGCATTGTCTCCATAGCGGAACGCCTGGTTTTCATAGGTCTCGCCCTCGGCGAGCTTGACCGCACCGCAAGGCAGGCTGAAGCCCTCGCGGTGAAACTGGTAGATCATCTCCGGCCAGTCCATCAGGTCGCGGCCTTCCTTCGTCGGCTTCAGCGGATACCAGCCGATCTCGACCAGACCGTCGGGATGGCCCTCGACCTTGCCGCCGAGATGATTGACCAGCATCTGCGCGCCGAGGCAGATGCCGAGCAGCGGCTTGTTTTCCCGGAGCGGCACGGCCAGCCAGTCGGTTTCGGCGCGGATATGATCTACTTCGTCATTGGCGCTCATTGGCCCGCCGAAAACCACCGCGCCGGAATGGTGGTCCAGCGTTTCCGGCAACGGGTCGCCGAGCGGCGGCCGGCGGATATCGAGCGGGAAGCCCATGCGCGTCAGTTCCTGGCCGACGCGGCCGGGCGAGGAGCGTTCCTGGTGGAGGACGATCAGCACGGGCTTGAAGCCCTGGCCGCTACTCACCTGTCCGCCTCCCCTTCGTCGTCAACCCTTGCCTGCACCGCCTGGCGCAAGAGAACGCGATCGCGCCCGTCGACGCCGAGCAATTCGGCGACGCGCCAGACCAGATTGTCTTCCAGCTCATGGTTCTCGCCGTCGGAATAGACAATTTCCCACAGCAGCTCGATGAACTTCAGCCTTTCGTCGCCCGACAGGCTGCGCATCAGGACGCTGGTGAACTGGTAGAGATCGACGGCCTCCCTGTCGGCGGCGCGCGCCGCCGCGACCAGTCGCGACAGCGTCTCGTCGTCCAGCGCATAGTTTTCCTGCAGGAGATCGCCGAGACGGTCCATCTCGACGTCGGAATAGACCCCGTCGGCGCCGATGACGTGATACATCAGCGCGGCGGCAGCGAGCCGCGGATCGTCGCGCGAAAAGCCGCCGTCGTTTTCGTCCGGCGACGCGTTGAGTTCCTTCAGAAAGGCCGCGATTCGTTCAAACATGCCCGTTCACCACTGCGAATAACTGTCAGGTAGTTCGCTGCGGTGCAACAGTCAAAACAATCGAAAACGTTTTGAAGGCTCATCCGGCTCGGAATCCGGGTCGATTCCGGGGTCGTCGGGGATCGGCGGACGGGCGTCGTCCTCCTGTTTCGGCTCGGATTTCGCCTTGGCCTCAGCCGGCTTTTCCGGCTTGGCGGGCGCCGGTTCGACGGCCTCGGCAGGCTCGGCGGCCTTTGTTTCTTCCGCTTGCGGTTCTTCGGCAGGTTCGCTGTCCGCTTCGGCCGGCGGTTCCTCAGTCTCTGCCGCCTCGGCTTCCACCGTTTCCGTGACCGGCGTTGCCCCGGGGACGGTCTCTTCGGGGACGGTCGGTTGGACAGCCGGCTGCATGACCTCGCCGTCGATCACCGGACTGGCCTCGTCTTCCATGTCGGGTTCGGGCTCCGCCGCCTCGACGATCTCGACTTCCTCGACCGGTTCCGGCCGGGCCATGGCGGATGCGGAGATGCCGCGGACCATCGGGTCGAGGTCGTTCTCGACCACCGGCCCCAGCCTTTCGACCGGCACCTTCCATTCGAAGGCGTCGAGGCGTCCGCTGATCGGCGAGACCGGTGCCCATTCCTCAGCGACATATCCATCGGCGGTCCAGGCGGGATCGCGCGGCGCGCGCACGGCGCGGGCGAGCCATTCGCGCACCTTGCCCTGATCGCCCGTCTCGGCATCCTCGATATCGGCCATCAGCATGAAGGCGCCCTCGCGCGGCTCGTTGCGCAGCACCGCCGCAACCGCCTTGCGCGCATCGGAGAATTCGCCCGCCTCCATCGCCATAAGCGCGACGATCATCGAGGAATCGACATTGTTGGGCTTCAGCTTTTCCAGACGTTGAGCCCGCTTGTAGCGGTCGAGCGAGGAATCCCCGGGGCGCGCATTGACATAGGCCAGCGCGATTTCCGGATGCGGCGCCTTGCGCCAGGTCGATTCCAGCACATGCGCGCCACGCCGCAGCTCGTTGAGCCGGATCAGCGCCTGCGCCGCGGCGATGGCCGCCGGCGCGAATTCCGGCGCGAGGCGATGTGCCTCCATGGCGGCGGACTTGGCCTTCGCCGGATCCTTTTCGATATTCTCCTGCGCCAGCGCGGTCAGCAGCACGGCGCGCTTGCGCTTGATTTCCTCCGGTTCGAGCTGCTTCGCCTTTTTCTGGCTTTCGAGAAGCCGGATCGCGCCGTCCCAGTCGCCCGCCGCCGTCTTCAATTCGAGCGCGGCGGTGCCGGCCCAGCGCAATTGCGGGGCCAGTTCGGCGGCCTTTTCGGCGTAATGCTTCGCCGCCTCGCGGTCGCCGAGACGCTTGGCTTCCATATAGAGGCCGCGCAGCCCGAAGATGCGCAGCTCCGGATCTTCAAGCATGGCCTCGAATTTCTCGCGCGCTTCCGCGTGATGGCCCTCGACGATGGAGGCCTGCGCATCGAGCAGCTGGATCATCGGCTCGGTCGTCGAATTGAGCAGGCCGCCCGCCTGTTTCAACATCTTGCGCGCGGTGACGCTGTCGCCCGCGCCAGCGGCGATGATGCCGGTGGACAGCGACTGGTAGCCCCGGTCGCGGCGGCGCGCCCGGAAAAAGCGCTGCATGCGCTGCGGCGAGGTGAAGACGATCCTGATGATCCACCATGTGAGCATGATCGCGCCGACGGCGCCGACCAGCGCGACAGCGGCAACCATCAGCGAGACCGTGATCTCGCGTCCCGCCACGGTCATGACCAGCGTGCCGGGCGTGTCGGCGAGGAAGGCGAAACCGAGGCCGAGAATGGCGACGGCAACGATGAACAGCAATACGCGCAACATGATCCGCTCCTACTCGCCTGTACCGGTTTCGGCCGAAGCCATCGCGCCGCTCAGCACCCTGGCGATCAGCGTATCGAGTTCGTTTCTGGCCTTCACGTCGGCGATGAAAGCGGACGAGGCCTGTTGCGCCGGCTCGGGCAGCGTCTCCCATTGCGAAACGACGCGGGAAAGATCGCCATCCTTCAGGGCGACCTCCATGCGCGCCGCGATCTCGCCGGGTCGGTCGCCCTCGACCTCGCCGACGGGGCGCACCTGCACCAGCGAACGGGCGCTGGCGGTCAGGCGGTCGACGATCCCCGCATCCGAATCGACGCCGCTCGCCGCCGCGACGATGCGATTGGCGACCGACGGGAAACGCTCAGAGAGCTGCGACACGGTCGGCACGCCGGACGCCGCATAGTCGCGCAACGCGGCCACCGTGTCCTGGTCGCTGGCGACCGAGGCATAGGCCTCCAGTTCGCTCATGAAACCGCCGCCGCGATCGGCTGCCGATTTCAGCGCCGAGGCAGCGATGGCCGCGGCGACGCGGCTGCCCGCGCCCGCCTCGATATCGCCCTCGACCTTGTCCAACCGGTCGGCCATGGCGTCGATGCGGGAGCGCGTCTCGTCCAGCGACCGGCCGAGCGTGTCGACATCCGAGCGCAGCGAAGCGACGCTCTCCTGCACGGCGGTCACGGTCTCGGAGGTCCCGCCGCCATCTCCGGTCGCCGGACCGGACGCCTCGAGCGTGTCGAGCCGCGACGACAGGCTGGCGAGCGAGTTCTCGATCGCGCCGGCGCGTTCGGTCAGCGCCTCGAGACCGGCATTCTCGCCGGCGCCGCCGGAGGAGACCGTATTGTTGAGTGCGGAGAGTTTTTCATCGATCGCGGAAAGGCTGCTCTCGGCTGCCGCGATCGCCTCGCGATTGGCGGTCGCGGACGCTTCGGCCGCATCGAGTTTCGAAGCCAGATCGTCGGGAATGGCGGGTGCCGTGCCTTGCATGTTCTCCACCTGCGCGGAGAGCTCGTCGATGCGGGCCTGCAGCGGCGAGAGATCGACCGGTTCGGGCTGACGCAGCGACGGCAGCACGCCTGCCCATTGCGCCCCGCCGGCAATCAGCAGGGCGACCAGTCCGCCAAGCACGCCGCCGCCGAGCCATGTCAGTCCGCCGCCGCGCCGCGCGGCGGCAGGCGGGGTGGTCTTTCCGGGCTCGTCCCGCGGCGGTTCCGTCCCGGCGGCTTCGTCGGCAGGGCCGTCGCCGGCTTCGATCGCCTCGCGCGCCTCTTCATCCGTACCGGCCATCTTCACGGTCTCTTGGATCGCTTCCTCGCGCTGATCCATCACCGTTGCCGTCGCCGCAGCGCTGTCGCCGGCCTCCTCGAAGGCCACAGGCTCGGCCGGATGGACATCCGGACCGGCTGTCGCCTCCGCCTGAACCTCGTTTGGCTCAAGATCGATCGTCACGGGTTTTCGGGTCGGTTTGCTGCGCCGGCTCTTCGGCTTCTGAACCATCGGGGATCTCCTGAAGGGTGCCTGCGCGAGTCTTAGCACGGCTTTCACGAAGCAAAAGCGTCCTTCGGCAGATTCAGTTCCCGGGGATCGGCAGGTCCGTGCGCAGCGCCGCCAGAAGCGCCCGCTCATTCGGCTCGGCGGCGATGGCGGTTCGCGGTTTCAGCGCTGCCGGAAACGCTGCGGCGATCCGTGGCGAAAGCACGAAAAACATCGTCTTTTCAAAATCTTGCGACAACAATGGCAGCACGCTCCCGGTAAAGGCCGTTGCCGAAAGCGTTGAGTGAAACAGGACGGCGTCCGGTGCGTGACGATTGAGCGCATTGCGAAAATATTCAGTCGGATAACTGACTATTTCTGCCGTATAAACCTCTGCCGCGCGGCATTGGATGCCCTTTTCCTCGAGTTTTCGGTCGAGATCGCCGGTCCGTATGCGGCCGCAGAGATAGAGGACCGAGGTCCCGGGCCTCTCCCACTTCGCAATCAGCGATACGAGGTCGTCAACGCCGCCCCCGCCCGATTCGACGGCAGCGAAACCGCGGGATCGCGCTTCGGCGGCGGTCGCATCGCCGACGGCATAGACCGGCTTGCCGGAAAGCGATTCGAGAAGGGCTGCCGGCGCATGGCGAAACGCATTGGCGCTGGTGACCGCGATGGCGTCGAAACCGGCGACGTCCCCCGGCGAGAGGCCCGGATCGCAGGCGCGGATCTCGGTCAGGGGCAACAGGAACGGCTCGTACCCGGCCTCGGCCAGCATCCCGGCCGTTCGCGTCGCGCCCGGCTGCGGCCGGGTAATCCAGACGACCGGTCTGCCGCTCACGACCACGTGTCGAAGAAGCCCGCACCGGCCTGATGGCGCAGCAAGCGCCCGGCATCGCGACCGATCGCGGCCGCATCGCCGGCTTCGCCGTCCCGCGCGATCTCGTGAACCTGGGTGCCGTCCGGCGTCAGGATCATGCCGCGAAACGCGATGCCGGCCTCGGAGACGGTCGCCAGCCCGGCAATCGGTGTCCGGCAGGAGCCGTCGAGCTCGGCAAGGAAGGCGCGTTCGCAGGCAAGCGCCATCGCCGTGACATCATGATTCAGCGGCTCGACCAGCGCATCGGTGCGCGCATCGCCCGCCCTTCCCTCGATGCAGATGGCGCCCTGTCCGGGCGCGGGCAGGAACAGATCGGGGTCCATCAGGTCAGTGATGATGTCGGCCATGCCGAGGCGACGCAGTCCGGCATTGGCGAGCAGCGTCGCATCCGCCACGCCTTCGGAGAGTTTGCGCAACCGTGTCTGCACATTGCCGCGGAATTGAACCACCTCGATATCGGGCCGCAGTCGGCGGATCATCGCCTGGCGGCGCAGCGAAGAGGAGCCGACAACGGCGCCTTGCGGCAGGTCCATCAGCGATTTCGCCTTGGCCGAGATGAAGGCGTCGCGCGGATCCTCGCGTTCGAGAAAGGCGGTGATGGCGAGCCCGTCCGGCAGGACGGTCGGCATGTCCTTGGAGGAATGCACGGCAAGGTCTATGCGGCCGTCACGCAGCTGTTCTTCCAGTTCCAGCGTGAACAGGCCCTTGCCGCCGACTTCCGACAGCGGCCGGTCCTGGATGCGGTCGCCCGCCGTCGAGATCACCGCGATTTCGATATCGTCGGGCGCGACTGCATGCGCCGCGACGAGCCGGTCGCGCACCTCATGCGCCTGCGCCAGCGCCAGCGGGCTGCCGCGCGTGCCGATCCTGATTGTTCCGTCCACCGCCATGATTGTTTGCAAGCCTGCCGTTCCGTGTTACCCGACGCCGGACAGGTAACCCCAATCGCGCGCATCGGCAACCGCGGCCTTTGAGCGCCCTTCGCGAAGCGGCCCCGAACTCCATGACAACAATTCTCGGCATCGAAACGAGCTGCGACGAGACCGCCGCCGCGGTGGTGCGCCGCGCATCGCCGGGCGCGCCGGGCGAGTTCCTGTCGAACACGGTCTACAGCCAGATTTCCGACCATGCGGCCTATGGCGGCGTCGTGCCGGAGATCGCCGCACGCGCCCATGTCGAGGGACTGGACGCGATCATAGCGCGCGCGCTGGCCGCGGCCGAGATGACATTCGACGATATCGATGCGGTCGCGGTGACGTCCGGTCCGGGCCTGATTGGCGGCCTGCTTGTCGGCGTCATGACGGCGAAGGCCATCGCCGTCGCGCGCGGCCTGCCGCTGATCGCGGTCAACCATCTGGAAGGCCACGCACTGACGCCCCGCCTGACGGACCGGCTGGAATTTCCCTATCTGCTGCTGCTCGTTTCCGGCGGGCACAGCCAAATCCTGCTGGTCAAGGGCCTCGGCCAATATCGCCGCTGGGGCACGACCATCGACGATGCGCTGGGCGAGGCCTTCGACAAGACGGCGAAACTGCTGGGGCTGCCCTATCCGGGCGGACCGGCGGTAGAGCGCGAGGCGGCAAAGGGCGATCCAAAACGCTTCGCCCTGCCCCGCCCGATGAGGGGCGAGGAACGGCTCGACTTCTCCTTTTCCGGCCTGAAGACGGCGGTGCGCCGCGAGGCGACGGCGCTGGCGCCATTGACCGACGCCGACATCGCCGACCTTTGCGCGTCCTTCCAGGCCGCCGTGACCGACACGCTTGCCGACCGCATGCGCCGCGCCTTTGCGCGCTATCGCGACGAGATGGGCGACGGCCCCGCCGACCTGGTGGTCGCGGGCGGCGTCGCCGCCAACACGGCGATCCGGACCACGCTGGCCGATCTTTGCACAGAAAGCGGCTTCACCCTGCATGCGCCGCCGCTGAACCTCTGCTCCGACAATGCCGTGATGATCGCCTGGGCGGGGCTCGAACATTACGAGCGCGGGGAACTGGCGACGCTCGATATCGCGCCGCGCTCGCGCTGGCCGCTCGACCCGTCCGCTGAAGCCCTGATCGGCGCGGGCAAGCGGGGAGCGAAAGCATGAGCGCGCGCATCGCCGTCCTCGGCGCAGGCGCCTGGGGCACGGCGCTCGCCGCCTCCTTCGCGCGCGCCGGCCAGGATTGCCTGCTCTGGGGCCGCGATGCGGAAACGGTCGCCGCGATCAACGAGCGGCAGCGCAATCCGAATTACCTCGATGACATCGCCCTTCCCGCGGAACTGAAAGCAACCACCGATGCCGATGCGGCGCTGTCCGGCGCGCAAACGATCATCCTCGCCGTGCCGGCACAGACATTGCACGACTTCCTCACGGAGATTCTTGGGAAAACGGAGCCGCGCTCCCTCTTCGTTTCCACCGCCAAGGGAATCGACCGGGCGAGCGGCCACACCATGTCGGAAATCATCGACGAAATCGCCGGTCGCGACCGCTCGGCCGTGCTGTCCGGCCCGAGCTTTGCCGCCGATGTCGCCGCCGGCTTGCCGACCGCCGTGACGGTCGCGGCGCACGATCTCCACGTGGCGAAGGCGCTGGCGGAGACCCTGTCGAGCAAGACGCTGCGCGGCTATGCCTCCGACGATCTGATGGGCGTTGAACTGGGCGGCGCGCTGAAGAACGTGCTGGCGATAGCGGCAGGCATCGTCCACGGCTCCAGCCTCGGCGCGAGCGCCGTCGCGGCGCTGACGACGCGCGGTTTCGCCGAATTGCAGCGCGTCGCTGCCGCGCTTGGCGGCAAGCCCGAAACGCTGGCCGGCCTTTCCGGCCTCGGCGACCTGATCCTCTCCTGCGGTTCGGAAAAATCGCGCAATTTTGCCTATGGCGCGGCGCTGGCGCGCGGCGAGAACCTGGAAAAACGGCCGCTCGCCGAAGGTGTCTTCACCGCCTCGATCGCCGCCAAACTGGCGCATGAGCACGGGCTCGACGCGCCGATCATCTCCGCCGTCGACGCCATTCTGGACCGGCGCATCACCGTTCTCGAAGCGGTGGACGGTCTGATGTCGCGTCCGCTCAAGACCGAGACTTGACCGCCGGAATGCGTGCTGTAGCTAGGGCACAACACATAGTCTGGTCCGGAGACGATTCATGGCGAATTACTGGTTGTTCAAGTCCGAGCCCTTCAAATTCTCCTGGGAGATGCTGAAGGCCAAGGGCGAGGCCGGCGAGGAATGGGACGGCGTGCGCAACTACCAGGCGCGCAACAATATGCGGGCCATGAAACTCGGCGACAAGGGCTTCTTCTACCACTCCAACGAGGGGCTCGAGGTGGTCGGCATCGCCGAGGTTTGCAACGAGATCCACCCGGATTCGACGACCGAAGACCCGCGCTGGGAATGCGTCGATATCCGAGCCGTCGAGGACATGCCGAAGCCGATTTCGCTGAAGGACGTAAAGGCCAATCCGAAGCTCGCGGAAATGTCGCTTGTCACCTCCATGCGGCTTTCCGTCCAGCCCGTGACGGAGGCGGAATGGATCGAGGTCTGCCGCATGGGTGGGCTCGACAATCCGCCGAAATAGCCGGCGGGCAATGGACGACAGCAAGCGCGCTTTCATTCGCGCCAACACTGCGGTCATGGCGCCGCCGCATGTGCCGGAAATTTGCCTGCATTTGGCCGACGAGGCGCATGATCTCTGGCACAAGACCGAGGAGGAACTGGCGAAGATCGGCCTCGAGCCGCCCTTCTGGGCCTTCGCCTGGGCCGGCGGCCAGGGGCTTGCTCGTTATGTGATGGACCATCCGGACTGCGTGAGGGGCCGCCGCGTCCTCGATTTCGCCACCGGCTCCGGCCTCGTCGCGATCGCTGCAGCGAAAGCCGGTGCGGCGAGCGTGACCGCGTCGGATATCGATCCCTTCTGCGAACCAGCCGTGGCGCTGAATGCCGGACTGAACGGGGTCGACATCGCCTATGACGGATGCGACCTTGTCGGCATGGCACTGCCGGCGATCGACGTGCTGCTGGCCGGCGACGTGTTCTTCGACCGCGAGATGAGTGCGCGGCTGGTTCCCTGGTTCGCATCACTTGCCGCAACCGGCACCGACATCCTCGTCGGCGATCCGGGCCGCTCCTATCTGCCGCGCGAGCGGCTGACCCTGCTCGATGTCTATGAGGTTCCGGTGAACCGCGCGCTGGAGGATGCCGAAGTCAAGAAGACCAGCGTTTGGCGTTTCACCTGAAATCCGGCAGCTTGAGTTTTTACACGCCCCGGTGTTTCCTGCCTTGGGAGTGATTTTCGGGAGGGACGGAACATGTCATTCGGCGGCGCGAACTATATCGCGATCCTCGTGGCCGCGATCGCGGCCTATCTGGCCGGCGCGATCTATTACGGCTGGCTCGGCAAGACCTGGATGAAGGCGGCGCGCATCGACCCGGCGGAAGCCAAGATGTCGCTGCCGCTAATGGTCACCGGTTTCGTCTGCGAACTCGTCATGGCCTGGGTGATGGCCGGCGTGATCGGCCATTTCGGCGACGTCACCATCCGCACCGGCCTGATATCGGCGGCACTTCTGTGGCTCGGCTTCATGGCGACCACACTGACCGTCAACCAGCGCTACCAGGGCTTCGGCTGGAATCTCACGCTCATCGACGGAGTTCACTGGCTGATCGTCGCGCTGCTGATGGGCGGCATCATCGGCGCTTTCGGGGTTTAGAAAAGCGTCTCCACCACGGTGTTTGGGCCGATGCGGGGCAACAGCCAGCGCATCGCTTCCGGCGCGACCGCGATGCAGCCCTCCGTCGGCGGAAAGCCCGGCCTGGCGATATGCAGGAAGATCGCCGAGCCGCCGTATCGCTTGCGCCCTAATGGAGGAAGGTTCCAGTCGAGCACGAGGCAGACATCATAAAGCCGGTCGTCGCGCAGCATGTCCTCGTGGCTCGCGGTAAAGGGCAGGCGCACGGGGCGATTGTAGTTCGGATCGGCGGGCGCATCGCACCAGCCGTCGCGCGGCCCGATCGGCTCCAGTTCGAGCGCCGTTTGCGGCCTTGTCATGCGGTCGGCGCGAAACCAGCCGGCGACGATGCGCATCGCGGCAACCGGCGTCGCGCCGTCGCCCTCGCGCTTCGGCATGTGCATGCCGCTGCGCCCGAGCGCGCAGGGCACCGTCCGGCCGCCGGCGGCGACTATGCCGCGGCGCGGATCGCCCGGTGCGGGCCTCACGAAAATCCTTGAAATCACGGCTCTTTTGCCTTCGCCCTTTTTCGCCCAAGATTATCACCGAACACTCACAACTTGGTGCAATCACGCGTGAAGTGGTTTCGCTGTTCACATTTTCATGACAGGGAATGTGTAAATCGCGTGATAACGCAAGATACCGACGATCGAGGCAAGACCACAGATGAACCCGCGAACGATCCTTCTGGTCGATGACGACGCAGATTTGCGCGAAATGCTCGTCGAACAACTGTCCCTTTACGAGGAGTTCATAGTCCTGGAGGAAGAGAGCGCCACAAAGGGCATCCATGCAGCGCGCGGCGGGGTGATCGACCTGCTGATCATCGATGTCGGCCTGCCGGACATGGACGGGCGCGAGGCGGTGAAGATCCTGCGTAAATCCGGCTTCAAGGCCCCGGTGATCATGCTGACCGGCCACGATACGGATTCCGACACGATCCTCGGCCTCGAGGCCGGCGCCAACGACTATGTCACCAAGCCGTTCAAATTCGCGGTGCTGCTGGCGCGCATAAGGGCGCAATTGCGTCAGCACGAGCAAAGCGAAGACGCGACCTTCGTGGTCGGGCCCTACACATTCAAGCCGAGCCAGAAACTGCTGATCGATGGCAACGGATCGAAGATCCGGCTGACCGAAAAGGAAGCCGCGATCATCAAGTATCTCTATCGCGCCGACCGCAAGGTGGTCACCCGCGACACGCTGCTGGAAGAGGTCTGGGGCTACAATTCCGGCGTCACCACCCATACGCTGGAAACCCATGTCTACAGGCTGCGCCAGAAGATCGAGAAGGACCCGTCCAACGCGCAGATCCTGGTCACCGAGAGCGGCGGCTACAAGCTCAATCCCTGATTGCGGACCGGCTTCGGCGCGACCATTGCATGCCCTGACTTCCGCGCAGATATCGGCCGCATATGCTTTGTGTCCGGATAAAGCCTAAGGTTTAGCGCTGGCGGACTTTTCATTCGCCAGCCTGTCATATAACAGCGGCGTTACAGAGTTTACCGCCAGCGGGCCCAGCTTTTGTCCCTTGAAGACGATATCCGCATTCTTTCCGGCGTAACACTGTTCGAGGATTTGTCCAGCGAGCAGTTGCGCCTGCTCGCCTTTGGCGCGGAACGCATCAAGCTGGCCAAGGGCCGCGAACTCTATCGCGAAGGCCAGTCCGCGGAATGCGGCTTCATCATCGTCTCCGGCGCGGTCGACCTGTTCCGCGAAACGTCGCGCGGCCGGCATGTCGTCAAGAAGGTCGTTCCGCCCATGGTGCTCGGCGAATTGGCGCTGATCACCGAAACCTCGCGGTTGACCGGCGCGGTGGCCGCCGAGGACAGCGAGGTGATGCGCATCAACCGCTCATTGTTCAAGCGCATGCTGGAAGAATATCCGCAGACGGCCTTTTATCTGCATGAAAGGCTGACTGATCAGCTGCAGGATCTGCTGCAGCGGATCGGCGAACTGGACGGCCGGTTCGGCTAGATAGTTCAGGAAAGATCGAAGCGGGCGATCACCGGCACGTGGTCGGACGGCTTTTCCCAGCCGCGCGCCTCGCGCAGCACGGTGATATCCTTGAGCATCGGTTCGAGATCGGGCGTTCCCCAGACATGATCGAGACGGCGGCCCCGGTCTGAAATGTCCCAGTCGCGCGCCCGGTAGCTCCACCAGGTGAAGATCTTTTCGTTCGGCGGAATGAAGACGCGCATCAGGTCCGACCAGCCACCTTTCGTGCGCATGTCCTCCAGCGTCTCGGTCTCCACCGGCGTGTGGCTGACCACTTTCAGAAGCTGCTTGTGCGACCAGACATCCGTTTCCAGCGGCGCGATGTTCAGATCGCCGACGAGGATTGCCGATTGCGCCTTGCCGGGATCGGCAGTGATGTCCCGCATCTCCTCCAGGAAATCCAGCTTGTGGCGGAATTTCGGATTGATTTCCGGATCCGGCTCGTCGCCGCCGGCCGGCACATAGAAATTGTGGATGCGGATATCGCGTTTCGGCGCGCGGACGACCGTGTCGAGATGGCGCGTGTCGCCGATGCCGCAGAAATCGCGGGTTTCGACCTCTTCGAGCGGATATTTCGAGATGGTGGCGACGCCGTGATAGCCCTTCTGGCCATGCATCGCGACATGGTTATAGCCGATCTTGCGAAACGCCGCGGTCGGGAAAACGTCGTTCGGACATTTCGTTTCCTGCAAGCAGAGCACGTCGGGCGCATGGTCCAGCAGGAAATTTTCGACGATGGGCAGCCGCAATCGGACGGAATTGATATTCCAGGTGGCGACGGAGAATGTCATGGCGCTTGGTTCCTCGGGCGCCATCATATTTCAGTGCCAGGCCCGAATCGCAAGCAAGGGCTTACGACTCGGGCTTTCGGCCCACAATTTTCCGATCCGGAGATTACCGTTCGGTCTTGTATTTCGTGTCCCTGATCTCGCGATAGGGAATATCGAACGTGTCCTTGCCGAAGCGCACGCCCTGCTGGACGTTGAAGATCATTACGGTTGTGTCCTTGCCCTGCGCGTCGCGAACGGTCCACTGCCGCAGATCATAGGTCTTCGGATCGAACATCATCGTGATCTCGCTGTCGCCGAAGACCTGCTTGTCGTCGATCACGACCGTCGTCAGGTCATCGGCTTCGGAGACGCTGCGGACGGCTGAGCCGCTCAGGTCGATCCGGTCGCCCAACAGAACGCGAAGCGGGGTCTTGCCGAGCGGATAGACCTCCCAGGTCTTGAGCTTGGTGTTGTTGACGACGACGGACTGGCCGTCGGCGACGACGCGGATCGGCGATGGCTTCTCATAGAGGAAGAGAAGCTTGCCGGGCCGCTCGATATAGAATTTGCCGCCCGTCTGTTCCCCGGACGGACCGAATTGCACGAATTCGCCGGCCATGGTGCGCACCGATGAGAAGTGATCGGCGATCCGTTGCGCCGTTTCGCCAGCGGCCATGGCGGGCGCAACGCCCGAAATCGAAAGGGCGAGCGCGCAGGCCGAGCCGAGCAGCATTCCGCGCCGGCTCATTTCGTGTTTCGCGATGGTTTTCCTGGTCATATACCGCTCCTGCGGAAGTCTTGAATCTTGGATTAACGCTTTGTCAGCCATTTGGTTACGCAGACAGTTTGACCTCTCTGTGGCACCGGTCACAAAGCCGTTCCTGGCCGATCAGAGATCGTCATCCTCGGTCGGTACGAGGATCTCGCGTTTTCCGGCATGGTTGGCCGGGCCGATGATCCCTTCCTGCTCCATGCGCTCGATGATCGAGGCGGCACGGTTATAGCCGATGCCGAGGCGGCGCTGGACATAGGAGGTCGAGGCCTTGCCGTCACGCAGCACGACGGCGACCGCCTGATCGTAGGGATCGTCGGAATCGCCGAGGCCGCCTTCGCCACCCCCGCCGGAGCCGCCATCGCCGTCTTCGTCGTCATCCTCGGTGATCGCCTCGAGATATTCCGGCACGCCCTGCAGTTTCAGGTGCCCGACGACATCCTCGACCTCGCTGTCGGATACGAACGGGCCGTGCACGCGCTGGATGCGCCCGCCGCCGGCCATGTAGAGCATGTCGCCCATGCCGAGCAGCTGTTCGGCGCCTTGCTCGCCGAGAATCGTGCGGCTGTCGATCTTCGACGTGACCTGGAAGGAGATTCGGGTCGGAAAGTTCGCCTTGATCGTACCAGTGATAACGTCGACCGACGGGCGCTGCGTGGCCATGATGACATGGATGCCCGCGGCGCGCGCCATCTGCGCCAGACGCTGGACCGCGCCCTCGATATCCTTGCCGGCGACCATCATCAGGTCGGCCATCTCGTCGATAATGACGATGATATAGGGCATCGGCTGAAGATCGAGCCTCTCGGTCTCGTAGATCGCCTCGCCCGTTTCCCTGTCGAAGCCGGTCTGGACGGTGCGCGAGATGTCCTTGCCCTTGCGCAGCGATTCCTTCACCTTCGCATTGAACCCGTCGATATTGCGCACGCCGAGCTTCGACATGTTCTTGTAGCGCTGTTCCATCTCGCGGACGGTCCATTTCAACGCCACGACGGCCTTCTTCGGATCGGTGACAACCGGCGTCAGCAGATGCGGAATGCCGTCATAGACCGACAGCTCCAGCATTTTCGGGTCGATCATGATGAGGCGGCATTCCTCGGGCGTCATCTTGTAGAGGATCGACAGGATCATCGTGTTGATGGCGACGGACTTACCGGAGCCCGTGGTACCGGCGACCAGCAGATGCGGCATCTTGGCGAGATCGGCGATGACCGCCTCGCCATTGATCGTCTTGCCGAGCGCCAGCGCCAGTTTCGCCTTCGAGGAATCATAGGCCTGCGAGGAGATCAGCTCGCGCAGGAACACGGTTTCACGGCGCGCATTCGGCAATTCGATACCGATGGCGTTGCGGCCGGGCACGACGGCGACGCGGGCCGCGATCGCGCTCATCGAACGGGCGATGTCTTCCGCGAGGCCGATCACGCGCGACGACTTGATGCCGGGCGCCGGCTCCAGTTCGTAAAGCGTCACAACCGGGCCGGGGCGAACATGGATGATCTCGCCGCGCACGCCGAAATCCTCCAGCACGCCCTCGAGAAGCCGGGCATTCTGCTCCAGCGCCTCGGGCGACAGGCTCGGATCCTTGCCGAGGTTCTTCGGCTCGGCGAGCATGTGGATGGCCGGCAGGTCGAAACCGCTGTCCTGGATGAAGCTCGCCTGCGCCTCGCGCTGCACGCGCACCGATTCTTTCGGCTTCGGAGCGGCTGCGGCGACGCGCGGTGACGGGCGCTCGTCGTCGAGCGGGGGCGGCGTGACGGAGACGCGCGCCGGCTGCGGCGCCCAGTCATCCTCCTCGACCGGTTCGTCGTCTTCCAGCGTATCGAGATCCGTTTCGAAGGGCATTTCGGGATCGCCCGCGAAATCCGGTTCGAGCCTCTCGCCCCGTGCCGAACGGCGGGTAGCGACAGGCGCCTCGCGCCGGGAGGTCCGCCGGCGGCCGAACAGGCTGCGGCGCAGCGCCGTGCGCACCGTATAGAAGACATGCAGCAGGGCGCCGATCGTCACAAAGCGGTTTCCGTCGCTCTCTTCGCCCTCGTCCTCATCCTCTGCCGAGGCTTCGCGGTCCCAGAGGAAGCCGCAGGCGACGGCCAGCGCATAGACAGCGAGCGGCGCGAAGATGATGAAGGCCAGGACGCAAACCCAGCCGGACGGGTAGCCGCCGCTGAGAAGACCCGGCAGCCGAAGCACCATGTCGCCGACCACGCCGCCAAGCCCGGTGGGAAGCGGCCAGTGGCCCGTGACGGGGAAACAGCCGGCCACGGCGGCAGCGAGGATCGCCGCCACGGGCCACATGGCCAGCCGGCGCGGCGCATGCGTCCAGTAATGGCCGCGTATACGCGCATAGCCCCAGAAGACGATCGGAATCAGTGCCGGCAGGGCGGCGATGCCGAAGAATTGCAGCGCGATGTCGGAAAGCACCGCGCCGGGATAGCCCATCGCGTTCTTCACCGGCGCGTCGGCGGCATAGCTCCAGCTCGGATCGCCGGCATTCCACGTGGCCAGCGAAAACAGCAGGAAGGCGCTCAGCAGCCACAGTAGCACGCCGGAAAAGAATTCGATCTGGCGGCGCACGAGATCCGCCATCCCGGCGGCGAGCGAACGATCGCGGCGGTGGTTTCGTCCCATCCGCCGGTCGGCGGTCAATGGCATGGCATGTTCGGCCGGCATCCCGTAATCCCGTCTCCTGTCCGCCCGGCGGCGGACACAATGTCCCGGCCAAACCCTAGTGAAGCTTGGTTAAACAGGCATTAACCATGCGCGCCGGCATGCGAATTGTCGAAAAGAAGAACAAAAAAGGCCCGGTCAGAAGACCGGGCCAGTTGGTGTGATGTCAGACATCACGACGGGATGGTGTCGGGGCGGGCCGTGGGAGGAGGAAACGGCCCGCCCCTCGGAATCACCGGGGCGTCAGGACGCCTTCGAGAATTCCGGATAGGCTTCGACGCCGATTTCAGCCTTGTCGAGACCCATGGTCTCTTCCTCGGCCGAAACGCGCAGCCCCATGATCGCCTTCAGGATGAACCAGACGATGAAGGAGCAGACCAGCGTGAACACGCCATAGGAGACAATGCCGATAATCTGCGTGCCGAACGAGGTTTCGGCATTGGTCCACGGAACGATGAAGGTGCCCCAGATACCTGCGAACAGGTGGACCGGGATGGCGCCGACAACGTCGTCGATCTTCAGCTTGTCGAGCATCGGAACCGCGAAGACCACAATGGCCGCACCGACGGCGCCGATCACGATCGCCTGCCAGACGGCCGGAGCCAGCGGCTCGGCGGTGATTGAGACCAGACCGGCGAGCGCGCCGTTCAGAACCATCGTGACGTCGACCTTCTTGTAGAGGATCTGCAGAAGGATCATCGAGCAGACAACACCGGCCGCGGCTGCGATATTGGTGTTCGCAAAGATGCGCGACACGTCGGTAACGTCGCTGATGGTGCCCATGGCGAGCTGCGACGCGCCATTGAAGCCAAACCAGCCGAGCCAAAGGATGAACGTACCAAGCGTGGCGAGCGGGATCGAGGAACCCGGCATCGGGTGGATCTTGCCGCCTTCATACTTGCCGGCGCGCGCGCCGACCAGAAGAGCACCGGCGAGAGCCGCCCAGCCACCGACCGAGTGCACCAGCGTCGAGCCGGCGAAGTCGGAGAAGCCCCTCTCGGAGAGCCAGCCGCCGCCCCACTGCCAGGAACCGGCGATCGGGTAGATGAAGCCGGTCAGAACGACGACGAATACGAGGAACGGCCAGAGCTTCATACGCTCGGCGACCGTACCGGATACGATCGACGCGGCGGTCGCCACGAACACCATCTGGAAGAACCAGTCAGATGCCGTCGAATAGCCTGTATCGAGGGCGTCGCCGCCAACGGCATCGAAGGCATAGGTGCCGAAGGAGCCGATATAGCCGCCATCGACGCCGACATACATCAGCTTGTAGCCGACCAGCCAGTACATGATGCCGGCGATCGAATAGAGGGCGATGTTCTTCAGCGACTGCATCGACACGTTCTTGGAACGGACGAGGCCGGCTTCCAGCATGGCGAAGCCTGCCGCCATCCACATGACGAGGAAGCCGCCGACGAGGAACAGCAGCGTGTTGAAGATGTATTGAACGTCCGCGGACGGTGCGGCCGAAGCCGTTTCGGCGGCCGCCTCAGCTTCCTGGGCGAATGCGGGCCCGGCGCACAGCACGGCGGCTGCGGCAAGCCCGGCAAGGCCGTATCGAAAACCTTTAGACATGGTCATTGTTATTGAACTCCTGATAACTGGGCGCGCCTTAGAGCGCTTCGGAATCGGTTTCGCCCGTACGAATGCGGACAGCCTGGTCGATGGTGTAGGTGAAGATCTTGCCGTCGCCGATCTGGCCGGTCTTGGCGGCTGCGGAGATCGTCTCGATCACCTTTTCAACCATGTCGTCGTCCACGGCGAGCTCGATCTTCAGCTTCGGCAGGAAGCTGATCGCGTATTCCGCCCCGCGGTAGATTTCCGTATGCCCCTTCTGACGTCCATAGCCCTTCACCTCGGTGACGGTCAGGCCCTGGACGCCAAGCCCGGTGAGAGCTTCACGCACCTCATCCAGTTTGAAGGGCTTGATAATGGCCATGACTATTTTCATGCGCTGTAGTTCCCTATTTCTACACGATGTCGCCGGCGCGCCGACGATACTGGGTGCAGCGCGACTTCGATGCCGAACGCTGTCACGCCATACCAATCAAGAGCCGTGCCAGATTCGTCAGAGCTACTTAAGTACCTGAAATAAAAGCGCTTTATGCTCACGCCCCCAAAGGCGGTCTAATGATTGCAGCGCAACATGATTAAAATATAGGCAATAACGAAATATTGATGATTTCTTAATCTTGACGTAGCGGAAAATGAAAAGCCCGGGCCTGAACCCGGGCTTTCCGTCAGTGAAAACGCCTGTGTTTTCAGGCGTGGTAGGCCGATTCGCCGTGAGAGGCGAGGTCAAGACCTTCGCGCTCGGCATCGTCGCTGGCACGAATGCCCGTGATCGCCTTGGTGATAAGGATCAGCACCGCCGAACCGACACCGGACCACACCAGGGTGACGAGGACCGCCTGGATCTGAACGGCAACCTGCGCGCCCATCGTCTCGGAGCCGACCCAGAAACCCGTCCCGCCGAGTGCCGGAGCGCAGAGAATGCCGGCGCCGATGGCGCCAACAATGCCGCCGATACCATGCACGCCGAAGACGTCGAGGCTGTCGTCATAGCCGAATTTCGACTTGATCGTGGTCACGAAGAAATAGCAGACCGGAGAGACGGCGAGGCCGAGAACGAGCGCGCCAATCGGCCCGGACGTGCCACAGGCCGGGGTGATTGCGACGAGGCCGGCCACCATGCCGGAGGCGGCGCCCAGACCCGACGACTTGCCGCGCATGATGCCTTCGACCAGCGACCAGGACACGACCGCGCCTGCCGTTGCGATGAAGGTGTTCATCATCGCCAGCGTGGCGTTGGGCGTCGCTTCCAGGTTGGAACCGGCATTGAAGCCGAACCAGCCGACCCACAGCATCGCCGCGCCGACCATGGTCAGCGTCATCGAATGCGGCGCCATGTTGTCCCGACCGAAACCGATGCGCTTGCCAAGCATGATTGCCCAGACGAGGCCCGCAATGCCGGCATTGATGTGGACGACCGTTCCGCCCGCGAAATCGATCGCGTCCCAGTTGAAGATCAGGCCCGAGCCATCCCAGACCATGTGAGCGATCGGGAAATAGACGAAGGTGACCCAAAGGACCGTGAACAGGATCACGCCGGAGAACTTGGCACGCTCGGCGAAGGCGCCGACGATCAGGGCCGGGGTGATGGCGGCAAAGGTCATCTGGAAGCAGATGAACACATATTCCGGCAGCACCACGCCGTCGGTGAAGGTCGCCGCCTGACTTTCCATTGTGACGCCCGAAAGGAAGACTTTCCCGAGACCACCCCAGAACGGCGACGTGCTACCGCCGAAGGCGAAGGAATAGCCCCACAGAACCCAGATGATCATCACCACGGAGGTGATCAGCGTACACTGCATGAGAACCGACAGCATGTTCTTGGCGCGCACGAGACCGCCATAGAAGAGCGCCAGGCCGGGAATGATCATGAACAGGACGAGAAGCGACGACACCATCATCCAGGCGGTATCGCCCTTGTCCATGGTGGTCGCCGCGTCCTGCGCAAGCGCCGCGCCGGCCGAAACCAGCAGGCTGGAGAGCGCCACGGCGCCGGAGAGAAGTTTTCTATTCATGGGAAGTCCCTTCCAAGGTCCGCGTCAGATCGCGTCGGAACCTGTTTCACCGGTGCGGATTCGCACCGCGTCATCAATGCTGAACACGAAGATCTTGCCGTCCCCGATCTGGCCCGTCTTGGCGGCACCGGTGACGGCGTCGATTGCCTTGGCGACCAGATCGTCCTCGACAACGATTTCGATCTTGGTTTTCGGCAAAAAGCTGATCGTGTATTCCGCGCCGCGATAGATCTCGGTGTGGCCTTTCTGGCGTCCGTAGCCCTTCACCTCGGACACGGTCACCCCCTCGACGCCAACCGCCGTCAACGCCTCGCGCACCTCGTCCAGCTTGAACGGCTTGATAATGGCCATGATGAGCTTCATGCCGTCACCTCCCTTTATTACTGTTGTTATTGCCCGCGCCGGATCGGCTCCGGCGGATGGATATAATCAAAAGCCGTGCCAATTCGCATGCGACGGCCGCCGCCGGGAATCCGGCGGTTTCAGGTGCGAACAGCCGGATTTCGACGGAATTCTGCCTGTTATTTTAGCAGATTTCGGATTTTTGCCTGATATTTGGGCGGCCGCTCGACTATTCGCGCAGGCGGATCAGCCCTTCCTGCGCCATCGAGGCGACCAGGGTACCGTCGGAGGCATAGATCGATCCGCGCGTGAAACCGCGCCCGCCCGATGTGTTCGGGCTGTCCTGCGTATAGAGCAGCCAGTCATCGAGGGGGTTGGGCCGGTGAAACCACATGGCGTGGTCGAGACTGGCAACCTGAAGATCAGCGTCGAAGACGGCACGGCCATGCGCAAAGAGCGAGGTATCGAGCAGTGTCATGTCCGACAGATAGGCGAGCACCGCCGCCTGCAGCGGACGGTCGTCCGGTACAGGGCCGGTCGTGCGGATCCAGATATTCTGCTTGGGCGGCAATTTCTCGCGCGACGTGTAATGGGTCAGCGAGACCGGCTTGAACTCGATCGGGCGCTCCCGCTCCCAATAGGCGCGCACGCTTTCCGGCACACTGTCGATGAAGCTCTCGATCAGTTCCTTGGCGCTGGTCAGCGTTTCGGGACGCGGCAGGTCCGCAGGCATTTCGAACTGGTGTTCCAGCCCGGGCTCGTCGATCTGGAACGACGCCGACAGGGAAAAGATCGCATGCCCGTGCTGGATGGCAACTACGCGCCGCGTCGTGAAGCTCTTGCCGTCGCGGATGCGGTCGACCTCGTAGATGATCGGCACCGCCGGGTCGCCCGGCCGCATGAAATAGCAATGCAGGGAATGGACATGGCGATCCGCGTCTACGGTGCGCTGCGCGGCGACCAGCGCCTGCGCGATCACCTGGCCGCCGAAGACGCGCTGCCACCCCGTTTGCGGGCTGCGACCACGAAACAGGTTGCGCTCGAGCGTCTCCAGATCGAGGATCGAAATCAGTCCCTGCATTGCGGATGACATGGCGGCGCTCCATTTGGAGATGATGATGCGTTTTGCTACAGGGGACCGGCAACAAGTCAAGCCCGCGGCACACGCATGCCCGGCATGGAGACGATGATGGCGACGGCGACACCGAGCTCGAAGAGCGCGAGCAAAAGGACTTCAAAAAAGACCGCCACCGACACAAAGTCCTCGGCAAACAGCGTCGATGTGCTGATCGCCGGGGCCGGCTATGTCGGGCTGGCGACGGCTGCCGCGATAGCCCATGCGGCGCCGCATATTTCCATCCGCGTCGTCGATCCGGCACCCGAAGGCGTCTGGAAGAAGGACGGGCGCGCCTCGGCGATCGCCGCCGCCGCGTCGCGCATGCTGGCCGAACTCGGCTGTTGGGAAAAGCTGCTGGAGGACGCCGAGCCGATCCGCGAGATGATCGTCACCGACTCCAGGACCGGCGATCCGACGCGCCCGGTCTTCCTGACCTTCGACGGCGAAGTGCGGCCGGGCGAGCCCTTCGCCCACATGCTGCCGAACGCGGCCCTGAACGGGGCGCTGCGCGAGAAATGCGCGGACTGCGGCGTCACCATTTCGCAGGGCGTGGCCGTTTCCGGCTTCACCGAAGATGCGCCCGGCGCGCCGCTGTCGGTCACCCTGACCAATGGCGAGGAGGTGAAGGCCCGCCTGCTCGTCGCCGCCGACGGCGTGAAATCGGCGCTGCGCGGGCTTGCCGGCATCAAGACGGTGCATTGGGATTACGGCCAGATGGGCATCGTCGCGACAATCGCCCATGAACGCCCGCATGAAGGCCGCGCCGAGGAGCACTTCCTGCCGGCAGGACCATTCGCCACCCTGCCCCTGAAGGGCAACCGGTCCTCCATCGTCTGGACGGAATCGAAGGAAAACGCCGAGCGGCTGCTTGCCGCCGACGATTTCACCTTCGATATCGAACTGGAACAGCGTTTCGGCCTGAAACTCGGCGACATCCGCGTCGAGGGGCAAAAGCGCGCCTATCCGCTCGGCCTGACGCTGGCGCGCGATTTCGTCAAGCCGCGCGTCGCTCTCGTCGGCGACGCGGCGCATGGCATCCACCCCATCGCCGGCCAGGGGCTCAATCTCGGCTTCAAGGACGCCGCGGCACTGGCCGAAACCGTGGTCGAGGCCGACAGGCTCGGTCTCGATATCGGCGCGCTCGACGTGTTGCAACGCTATGAGCGCTGGCGACGTTTCGATACCTGGCAGATGGGCGTGACCACCGACGTGCTCAACCGCATGTTCTCCAACGATTTCACGCCGCTCCGGGCAATTCGCGATATCGGCCTCGGACTGGTCGACCGCATGCCGGGCATGAAGAGTTTCTTCATCACCCAGGCGGCCGGCCTGTCCGGGCCCGCCCCGCGCCTGCTGCGCGGCGAGCCGATCTGATCAGGCAGGCGGCAGGCCGAGCGTGCGTTCCATGCGCAAGAAACACTCGGCAAGCACCGGCGGCTCGCCGAGCGCATGGGCAAGCGCGATCGAACCCTGCCAGTCTGCGACGACGGCGCGAGCGCGCGACAGGGCGATCGACGGCCTGAGCCCAGTCCGGCCCAACTCCGTGGCGACGAACCCGGTCAGGAGCGAGAAGCTCTCGGCGGCCCGCGCGCCCTGATCCGGCGCCGCGCGGCGGTAGTCGCGCGAGGCCGAATAAATCGGGCAGCCGAACTGTACACGGCCCTGCTGGCCGGATTGCAGCCGGGAAATCAGCAGTTTGAGACGCTGACGCGGTTCCGGCGTCTCGGCCCGTACCTCCTCGATCAGGGTCTCGGTCTGCTGCACGAAGAGGTCGGCGACCGCGCCCGCCAGATCGCTCTTGGTCTTGAAATAGTAATAGACGTTGCCGAGAGGCACACGCGCCGCCGAGGCAATATCGGCAAGGCTCGACGCCTCGTAGCCGCGCGTCCAGAACAGTTCGGCCGCCGCCTGCACTAGCGCCTCGCGCTTGGCCTTGCCGCGCTTCGTGGTCGCGCCCTCGCTCACCTGTCGCGATTCCTGCCGTGTCATCCGATTCGGTTGCCCCAAGGGTAGATCGTTTCGGCGCGAAGGGGAAACCGTCCTTTTAAGGGGTGTCGAGCCGCCTTGCTTCCGACGGCAGCATGATCGGCACGCCGCCGCGCACCGGATAGGCGAGCTTCGCCGCCTCGGAGATCAGCTCGCTTTTCTCCCGGTCGAAGGTGAGCCGCGATTTTGTCAGCGGGCAGACCAGCAGTTCAAGCAGTTTCGGGTCCATCTCCTCGCTCTGGACCGCA
>Ga0209692_10000861_pt1 | contig 52683 bp, 50 predicted proteins | sample tdDd472_FD_187129 | JGI IMG/M metagenome (GOLD analysis project Ga0209692, IMG submission 187129) | Marine sediment microbial communities from the Atlantic coast under amendment with organic carbon and nitrate - tdDd47.2 (SPAdes)... | ecosystem: Environmental > Aquatic > Marine > Coastal >... | reverse complement strand
CAGTGGCAAATCACCACCAGACATATTCATACAGGGGGTTCTTTTTTCCAATAAGTAAAAAATTATTGATTTTTACACAAAATCAATAGGGATTACTATGTCTATAATTTATTTAGGACGCTATTGATTTTAATGAAATAATTTTTAATTAATATATAACCATCATAAAAAAAAGCTACTATTATATAAATAATAAAAGTAGCTTTTGATTATTGAATTTCTTAATTTTAATTTTATTTTATCAATGTAATGTTTCCACTCATATTAATAGATAAAGATTCAATTTTATAAATGTAATTTCCGTTTGATAAGTTATATTTGTTAGCATCAAATTCAATTGAATGCTTACCAGAAGGTAATTTTTTATTATTAATTACTGATACTAAATCCCCTGTGTTATTATAAATAGATACAATTACAAATTCTTCTTGGCTTAATTCAAATTCGATATTAGTTATAGAACTAAATGGATTTGGAACTATTTTGGCTTCTTTGAATGAATTGTCATTGATAATTTGATTTTCTTTTAAGAAATATTCAGATTCATCAGTCCCATCAAAGAGATAAATTTGTGCTACTAATTTTTTATCTCTGTTATCATCAGACATATATTTATTTTTTTTATAATTTTCTCTTTTATTGTGTTTTCTTTTTTTATTCAACGACTCATCAGAGTAATTTTCTTTAATAATCTGCTTTATATCTTCTTTCCATTTTTTTCCATTTTCTTTAGCAAAAGATATAATTTCTTCAGTTAATTCCAAATTGTTTTTCATAATATTTTTCAAATCATCATTAATTTCATTTTTAAAATTCTTTAATTCAGATTTCATCGATTTATGAATATTTTTTTTATAATTTCTTCTTTCTTTTTTAGACATATTCTCAAAATCATTTTTTTGGATTTCTCTTTTTACTTTAAGTTCGGTTTTGAAGTGTTTGGCTTTTGCCCTCAACTCATTTAATAAATTAAGTTCATCAGTACTAAGAGTATTATCGATTTTATTTTTCCACATTTGCATTTGAAAGATAATATTATCTTTTTTGTAATCATTGATTTTTTCAATAGTTTCTGCATCTAATTTATGCATTCTATTATGAGCGTAAAGATTTATACTAATAGACATTATTACAACATATAGTATTATTGTCATGTATTTATACATTTTTGTATTCCTTGTTGGTTTTTAAAATATTTATTAATTATTTGACCATTAAATTAGTAAAAGGTTTAAAGTGTATCTAAATTGACTAATGATGTGTCATATAAAAAGAAAATAAGTTAAATGAAAACCATATTATTTAAACTTTTTTTTATTAGTTTCGTCTGAATGATAGTATTTAGAAAATAAATTAATAAAATATATCTATTTATTTTGATGATAAAAATAGAAATAATTAGGAAAAAATGAAGAGATTACTACAATTAGTATTGATATTAATTATTAGCCAAGTAAATATTTACTCCCAATTTGGGAAAAATAAAGTGCAATATGAAGATTTTGAATGGCAATTTATAAAATCAGCTCATTTCGAAGTCTATTTTCATGAAGGTGGTGAGTATTTAGCTAATTTTACTGCAATAGAAGCTGAAAAAGCCTTATTAAAAATTCAAAGTCAAATCAACCATAAATTACAAACTAAGATAAAAATTATAGTTTTTAACTCACACAACCAGTTTCAACAAAATAATGTAATAGACCAGTTCCTATCTGAGTCAGTGGGCGGTGTAACACAATTGTATAAAAATAGAATTGTTATGCCTTTTCAAGGTTCATATAAACAATTTAAACATTTGATTGGGCATGAATTGGTGCATGGAGTTTTTAATGATATGTTCCATGGTGGTTCTTTGCAAGCATCACTTTCTCAGGGTGGATATTTTATGCCAATATGGATGAATGAAGGGTTTGCTGAATATTCGAGTAATAATGGAATGAACACAGAAACCGATATGTTTATGAGAGATTTAACTATTAGTGAGTATTTGCCTAGAATAGATAGAATGGGCGGCTATTTAGCTTATAGAGGTGGTCAGACATTTTATTGGTATATAGCAGAAAAATATGGAGAAGAAAAAATAGCTCATTTAATAAATAACCTTAAAAGATATGCAAATGTAGATAAGGCATTTAAAGAGTCATTTAATATGTCTGTGAAGGAATTTAACGAGCATTGGGAACGAGATATTAAAAAAATATTCTGGCCAGATTTAGAAATATTCGAAAATCCAAAAGATTTTGCAATTGAGGTTACTAACCGTGAAAAAATGGGAAATTTTTATAATTCGTCACCTTCTATATCTCCAGATGGTGAGGAAATGGCATTTATTTCTGAAGATGGAGGATTATTAGGGGTCAGCGTTATGGAAATTGACAAACCAGAATCTCGTAGGTCATTAGTTTCTAGTTTCCGTTCACAGGATTTTGAAGATTTGAATATGTTATCTCCGGGAATTTCATGGAATCCAGAAGGAACACACTTAGCTGTTTCTGCAAAAGCAGGTGGTGAAGATGCAGTATTTATAGTAGATGTTGAAGAAGAAGATTATGAAAAGCTTACATTTGATTTGAAATCTATTGCATCTGTGCAGTGGAGTCCTAATGGCAAGTATTTAGCTTTTACTGCGACAGAAGGAGCTAGTTCTGATGTATATTTGTATGAATTTGAATCAAAAAAATTAAGCAATCTAACTGATGATATATTTTCTGATATGATACCTGTTTGGTCTCCAAATTCCGAACATATATATTTTATTTCTGATAGAGGTGATAATATTAGAAATAAATTAAAAGAATTTGATGTCTCTATGTGGTCGTATGATGTTGAAAAAAATGATATTTATAAAATTAATATTTTTACTGGAACACTTACTAAAATTACTAATGAACCATATTCCAATAAAACTTCAATCGCTATATCGTCAGATGAAAAAAAGATGCTTTATGTATCAGATAAAAATGGAATTGGTAATATTTATGAGATGGATTTAGAAACCAAATCAATCAAACCTAAGACTAATTCATTGACAGGTTTAACTCAATTATCATTAGCTCCAGATGGTTCTAAGTTGCTTTTTGGGACACAAATCAAAGCTGGCTATGATATTTTTATGTTAAAGTTTCCATTTGAAAATGACTTAAAAATTGACAAATTACCACTCACTAAATTTATTAAAGAAAAACAAGGAAACCTTGATTTATCTAATTTAGATTCTGCTAATACTGAAAAAATTGATAGCGTCAATAATGATAATGAAAAAATCGAACCTTATGGAGAATATGAGATAGATTTTTCGAATGATAAATTAGTTGAAAAAAATGATGAAGTTATTGCAAATAATACTAATTATGTTTATTCTGAAATAGACACTACATTTACTCCCATGGATTATAAATTGCAATTTACTCCGGATATAGTATATGGTAATCCTGGTTATAGTACGATTTATGGAGTTCAAGGTGTAACTCAAGTTATGTTTTCTGATATTTTGGGAAATCACAAATTAACTTTACAAGCTAATTTGCTTATGAATATTCAAAATTCTACTTTTTATGGCTCTTATAGTTATTTGCCAAAGATAATAGATTACCATATAGGTGCATATCATACAGCCTATTGGTTCGGTTCTACTGATGGATTTTATTATAGATTTAGAAACTATGGAACAACCTTCCGAGCGTCTTATCCATTTAGTCTATTTTCACGTGTAGAAGCTAATACAAATTTCATGTTTTTATCTAAGGAAAGATTAGAAGGTAGCGATGAAAATGATTTAAGTCGTGCTTTGATTGTTCCAGAATTAAGATATGTATATGACAATGCTTTAGGCTCTAATGGATTTGCTTATTTATTGGGAACACGATTTTTTATAAGCTTAAAAGGTTCTCCGAAATTATATGACGAAGGGTTAGAATTTCTAGTAGCTAAGACAGATTTTAGACATTATTATCCTTTGACCAGCTGGATTAATATTGCTTTTAGGTTTTCAGCAGGCTCGAGCATAGGTGCAGACCCATTAAGCTTTTATTTAGGTGGTACTGAAAACTGGTTAAATATAACTTCTGCTGAACGTTCACGCTTGCCTTTTGAAAAACCTGAAGACTTTGCATTTATGAATTTAGAAATGCCCCTTCGTGGTTGGGGCATAAATGAAATACGAGGAAAGAATTATTTTCTTTCAAATTTAGAAATGCGTTTTCCTTTGTTCCAGGCTTTAGTTGCTGGACCTGTACCTGTTTTGATACAAAACGTTATGGGTGCATTTTTTGTTGATGTCGGCGGAGCTTGGGATGATAAATTTAAAATATCTACAAAAGATTTATGGGGCAACGAAGTTCCTAAAAATATGGTATTTAGTTCTGGAATTGGTGCAAGAGCCTACTTTTTTGGTCTTCCAATTAAAATGGATGTTGCATGGACTAATAATTATACTTCATGGTCAAAACCGAGATATTTATTCTCTTTAGGTTTTGATTATTAAAACAAATATAATTCAATGTAATTCTATAAAATTAAAGATTTTTTAAATGAGACATATAATTATCGACGCTTTAAATCTTATTAATTTTGATAAGGATACTCAACGAATATTTAATAAATCTTATGAACAAGGGTGTAATCTATTCGTTGAATATATGAATGCTTATGCTTTAAAATTTCCTAAGTACAAAATTACAGCTGTTTTTGATGGTAGATTAGGAGAAATATATTCTGGATTAAAAAATTTATACTTAGAGGAATCAGGTAACAGAATTGCTGACAGAGTAATTATTGAGTATATAAAAAACTCTGTTAATCCAAAATTATTAACAATTATTAGTTCAGATAGAGAAATTTTAAATTTTGCCAAAAACAACTATTGTGATTATTATCGAGCAGAAGAGTTTTGGTTAGAATTAAAGATGGCTTTTGAACATAGTGTAACTGTTGAAGAGATAGATGAATATAATAAGCCCAATTTAGACGAAAGCAATTTTAAAGCAGAAAATAACTATTTAAAATATTTTGATGAGAACCCCTTAGACAGAGATTTTATGGATAGTTCTTTTGTTAAAGATAAAAGCTCTAAAAACTTTGAAACTACTACATTTCCGAAAAGTAATAATCTTAAAAAAGCCAAACAGAATTCAACTTCGCTACCAAAACAAAAATTAAATGCTGATGATGAGTTAAACATTGAAAAATTAAAAAACAGATTTGACAAAAATATTCCATTCAAAGAAGAGAAAAAGAATCAAAAGAAAAACATTAATAAATATAGTTCTTCAATGAATGAAAAATCAAATGAATTAGAGGATTCATTTGATGATTTTTTAAAAATATTTAATAATAAATCACATGATTAAATTTTTTTAAATATGAACATATCAATTGTTGTAACGAATTTTAAGTATGTGGGTTATTTGTGTACCCTGACTTAAACAAATGGTTATAAGATTTATTAAGTAGATAGAATTTACCTTAACTTAAATATATCTCCCCTGATGATAAATTTGTAGTATAACCATTGAAAAAAGGGGCTATCTAAGTAGTTATTTATTTTATAAAATATTCTTACTTTTTAGGTAGCCCCTTTTGCTTTAAGACTTTAAATAAATTACTTTAATTTATATATCTAAGAACTTTAATTGTATCATCTACTTTTGAAGCATCAATATAACCAATTCTATTTTTATTTTTGTTCACTTCAATTTTAACTTGGTCGTCATTCTCGCAATTTATTGGTTTTTTAATTAAACCCGAAAAAATGAGTTTTGACCATCTTTGATAAAGTATTTCTGGTGCAATATTTAAAAAATTATTACAAAAAGAACTTCCTGTTATAGAAGAATGTTGATTAACAGTTAAAATTAATTCGCCACTGTTCCAGTTTTGTACTTCACCAAGAAATATTTTTTTCAAATCATTGTTATCAAGAGTATGAGTAGCATTCTTTCCAATTACAATAGCAATTCTGGAATGCAAATTATCAAATGCAGAAAGGATAAGAATGGTGATAATTAATATATAGATTTTTTTCATAAGATTTTTGTAGTTAGTTTCCAAATATATAGAAAAATTCTAACTTATAATTATAAACATTATGGGATTGATTATTAAAATTATAATTGTCAATTCCTAAAGCGAATTTTAATGCTATCTCATTTATTGGGTAAAAAGCTAATCCTAATATGTATTTGCTAATTTTCCCATCGTCAGTTCTTCCAACTTCATTATCACCACCAAAATTAATATTTTCAATAAGCTCTGGATTAGAATACTCTTCCGCTTTAATAAAAGGAGATACTAATCCAAATTTAGTGACCCAATTATACGTTAGGATAAAGTAATAATTTTGAATATTATAATCAATTACTTGCTTAATATTTGACGGTTCAAAGCCCTTAGATTTATCAATTTTATATCGGTCTTTCTGTTTTTCATTGATTAGGAATGTTCCGTCATTATCATTTACACTCATTTCAAATATTTTTTCTGCATTTCTTAGTGAGTTATGTGTTGAATTAATCCACTCACCTATTAAAGTAAAATTTTCATATTTGTACTCTATGAAAAAATCTAAAACTGTAAATTCATCATTTATCATCCATGGGAGTACTCCATTTTTTGAGATGCCTTTATTAAAATCAATATCTGAAATCGCTTTTGAACCGGAGTAATAAAATGATGTTCCAAAATTAAAAGTATTCGATTTTTCATAACGTAAATCAAATCCAAATGGAAAAGAAAATCCATCGTTGATATTGTCTATAAAGCTAAAGTTCGCAGTATAAGATAAATTATTATTTAATATCTCTGTATTACCACTAAATTCAAAAACTGTGTTTATATCAAAAATTAAATGGTTTGTTTGGAATGATTCTGGGAGTTCAATGCCATAATTGAAAGGTGATGCTTCTCTGATATGATTAAAATGACCAAATTTTCTATAGATTTTACCTAATTTAAAATTATAATATCGATTAAATGAATAAAATCCAAATACGTTATTAACTTCAAAATTATTTGTTAGATTAATATAAAAACTAAAATTTTTATTAAAAGATTGTTGAAGTATTAAGTTAAATTTAGAAATATCCCAATCTGAGTGCGAATTAGAATTTACTGTTTTACCCAAGCTATCAATTTCTGGTTGATTATTAATTTTTTGATGTAAAAAAGAAGTATATCCAAATAGGTGTAAGTCTCCAGCAATGCTATAATTACTTACTGAAATGAAAATTAACATTATATAGAATAATAAATATCTCAATATATATCTTGAAAGAATAAATAATATGATTATAAATTAATAAATTAAAATCCAATTAGTATATAAAGATTATCAATGTGGAAAAAAAAATCCTTAAAGCTTTTAGTTATTAAGGATTTTTAAAAATTTATAAAAATTTTTAAAATATGTTCAGAATTTATATTATTCTATATGAGTATTCCAATTATTTACATCTTCTAATGAACCGTGCATAATTCCAGTAATTGTATTATAGAATTTCTGAGCATAAGGTCCAATTTCATCATTATTAATAATTATTTCTTCATCTTCTAATTTAAGCATACCAACGGGTGAGATTACTGCCGCTGTTCCAGTTCCAAATACTTCTGTAAGTTCACCTTTCCTATGCCTGTCAAAAACTTCTGTTATTTTTATTTTTCGTTCTTCTATTTTCATATCCCATTGTTTAGCAAGTTTAAGTACTGTATCCCTTGTTACTCCAGCTAAGATAGAACCTTGTTCGAGTGTTGGTGTAACTAAAGTATCATTGATTACGAAAAATATATTCATAGCACCTACTTCATCAACATATTCTCTTTCAACTCCATCTAACCACAACACTTGAGAAAAACCTAATTTTTTTGCTTCTTGACCAGCATACAACGAAGCAGCATAGTTTGCCGCAGTCTTTGCAGTTCCTAAGCCTCCCCTTGTCGCTCTAACGTATTTTTTTGAAACTAAAATTTTTACAGGTTTAAGTCCTGAAGCATAGTACGACCCAACAGGTGAAGTCATAATTATAAGTTTATAAGTATCAGAAGAATGAACACCAAGAAAATCACCATCACCATAAACCACAGGCCTAATGTATAATGATTCGCCATAGTTCTGAGGAATCCATTGTTCATCTGTTTTTGATAAATCTTTAATTGCATTTAGGAATTTATCTTCTGGAAATTCTGGGATACATAGCTGTCTTGCTGAATTATTAAGTCTTTTAGCATTCATTTCAGGTCGAAATATATTAAAACCACCATTTGTAAAATCTCTATATGCTTTTAATCCCTCGAAGATAGTTTGCCCATAATGAAGAGTACACATAGCAGGAGTAATATTCATATCAGCAAATTTGGTAATTTTACCACCATCCCAGTAGCCATCTTTAAATTCTGAAATATAAACATGGTCTGAGAAGTACTTTCCGAATCCTAAGTTTTTCCAATCTACTTTGTTCATTCCGGTCATCTCCTCTACTTCTGAAATAAATGACATATAAAATTCTCCTATGTATTTAATATTTTTAAAAATTTTACATCTATACTAACATTTGAGTATTATCGAAATACACACTCATTTGCATTGTAATAAATATAAGAAAAAAAAAAGAATATTCCAAACTGTTTATCAAATATTTTATTTTTGGAATTATATTGTTGTAATGATGAACTTAGTTTAAATATATTTTATAGTAATTTTTGAAAATTTAGTAGGAATTTTACACAATATCGTAAATAGTTTTACTGTATCGTCTTAGAGTTAATCTATTTTTATTTATTTTTTTATTACAATTATTAAAGTATTTCATAGTTTATAATTAATCAATAACTTTGTAGTATTATTTTAACAGAAAGATATTTTGTTTTATGAGTGAGAACATATTAACTATAACAGAACTTACCCAAGATATTAAACTTGTATTAGAAGATGGATTTTATGATATTAATGTTGAAGGAGAAATATCAAATTATAAAGCCCATAGCTCTGGACATAAATACTTTAGTTTAAAGGACGAAAATGCACAAATTTCATGTGTTATGTGGCGTTCAAGAGCTTTGGATTTCAATCCAAAAGATGGTGATAAAATTAATGCTAAAGGAAGAATTACAGTATATCCACAACGTGGTAATTATCAATTTGATGTCTTGTCTATGAATCAAAAAGGAGTTGGTGATTTATTTATAAAATTTGAGAAACTCAAACTTAAGCTAAAAAATAAAGGCTACTTTGACCAAGAACATAAAATTTTACTACCAACTTTGCCGATGAAAATCGGTGTTGCAACCTCTCCATCTGGAGCTGCAGTAAAAGATATAATTTCGACTTTGGAGAGACGTTTCCCATTAGCAAGTATATACTTTAGACCGACTTTGGTACAAGGAGATGGAGCTGCAAGTGATATAGTTTCTGCAATTGACGAATTAGAAAAAAGTGAATGCGAGGTAATAATAATTGGTAGAGGTGGTGGTTCATTAGAAGATTTATGGTGTTTTAATGAAGAAATTGTTGCCGAGAGAATATTTAATTGCAAAAAAGTTTTAATTTCTGCTGTGGGACATGAAACTGATTTTACAATAGCTGATTTTGTTGCTGATTATAGAGCAGCTACTCCAACTGCAGCAGCCGAATTAGCAAGCCCAACAACTCGAGACTATTTATTAGAAGGACTGAGTTCTTATGAAAATACTATAACTACTAACCTTAGTAAATTATTAAAATATTATACTGAAAAAATAGATTACATTATTGGTGATAAAACCAAAAATACTATTGAAAGTACTATTTATAATTATTCTCAATTTTTAGATGATTTACAATTAAGTATGAACAAGGGACTAAATTATAATTTAAAATCAAAAAATCAAATTGTAAGTTCATTTTTGAATAATATAAAAAATCTAAATCCACATTTGCCTTTAGAGAAAGGGTATGCTTTACTAAGACAAAAAGGACATATCATTGACAATAAAGATAGTTTAGATAAGTATAAGTATATTGATATAATAAGAAAAAATGAACTTGCATTAGCAACTATAAAAAAGATTTTACCAAAAGAGATATTTTAAGGAAAAAAATGATATTTGAAGAAAAAATTAAAAAAATTGAAGACTTAGTTACAAAATTAGAATCAAGTGAAGAGACTTTAGAAAACCAACTAAAGTATTATGAAGAAGCAATGAAGCTATCAAAAGAATGTAAAAAATATTTAGAAGAAGCTGAACAAAAAGTAATTAATATTAGTCAAAATTAGAATTAAATTTCACTAATTTAAAGTAATTTTTTTGTGGACAAATAAGATTATTTTTTGATATTAATCTTAATTAAATTGCATTATGTTATTAACAAATCTTGATTAGTATAATTGTATAAAATTCAGCTTCCAAATTTTGAAGGTCCTTTTGACTTATTATTATATTTCATTAAAAGAGATGAATTAAATATTTACGATATTCCTATATCTAATATTACTAATGAATTTTTGCAATATGTGAAAATTATGAAAATATTAGATTTGGAGTTAGCCGGTGAATTTATAGTTATGGCTTCTACATTAATGTATATAAAGGGTAAAATGTTGCTACCTCAAGAAGTAGATGAAGAAGGTGAATTAATAGAAGACCCAAGACGAGAGTTAGTACAACAACTTTTAGAATATAAACAAATAAAAGAGGCTTCTTGGGAGCTTTCTGAAATGGAAGAAGAGAATAAATATAACTATTATAGAAAGAAATTTGAAATAGAACAAAAAGAAGCAAGTGAGAATGAAACTTATAAGAATGCAACTTTATTTGATTTATTAAACGCTTTTCAAAAAACATTAGAAGCAAAAAAATCTGATTTGGTTAGACATAATGTTGAAATGTTTTCATATTCTATTGAAGAATTATCAGAATTAATAATTAAAGAATTAGCTATAAAAAGTCGGTTGAAATTTACTGATATAATTAAAATCAATGATAAACTTCATATAGTGGTAACATTTTTATCAATATTAAATTTAATGAAATCCGAAAAGATTCTTATAAATCAGGAAGAAACTTTTTCAGAAATAATCATAACTAAACGACCAAATTTGAATTAAATGCAAAATTTTATACCATATTTTATAAGCCTAACTGAAGAGCAAAGAAAAAATGCAATAGAAGCATTAATTTTTGCTTCTGATGATGTTTTGTCAATTAATAATTTAATTGAAATTTTGTTTGAAAAGGAACAATATCTTAAATTAGTTAATAGCGATAATAATGAAAAAACTATATTAAAAACATCTGATTTTGCCAATATCATTTATAATAGATTTGAATTGAATGATAATTACATCTTTGAAAAAATAAATGAAATCAATCAAGAATTATATGAGAGCAACAGACCATTTCATATAATTGAATTCGGAGGAGGATATCAATTTGCAACAAGGAGTGAATATGGTGAATTTGTATCAAATTTATATAAGTCTCGTTTAAGAAAGAGGCTTTCACAAGCATCATTAGAAACTTTAGCTATTATTGCATATAAACAACCAATTTCTAAGGCAGGAGTTGAAATGATTAGAGGTGTAAATTCAAAAGAAATTGTAAATTCATTACAAGATAAAGGATTTGTAAAAGTTGTAGGTCGTTCAGAAGCAATAGGCAAACCATTGTTATATGGTTCTACTGAAGAATTTCTAAAAGTATTTGGGTTAAAAAATCTTAATGAGCTACCAAAATTAAGAGAACTAGAAGAAATTGCAGAATTACTTAAAGAAGAAGAAAGTGAACAAGATGTTTTAATAAAAGTTGATTATAAACTAAACGAAACTGATAATAATGATTCAAATGATATTATTTCTGATGAAGAAATAGAAATAAATAATAATAGCGAAGATAATAAATTAAATGAAAGTGAATAGACTTAATTGTATTCCAAAAGTACATATTTTTTATGGTTTGTTTTAGTAGTATTTGTAGGGACTGCATTACGTTCATTTTTTGTATTCCACTTAAGTATTCCTTTAGACTTTCAAAATCTCGTACATTCCCATAGCCATACTGCGTTTTTTGCATGGGTTATGACATCTCTCCCCTATTTATATCTACATTATTTTCCATTCAAAGAAGAGTTAAAAAGTAAGTTTAATTTATATATTATTTTTACTCATATTTTATCTTTATTAGCTATTATTGCTTTTGCTGTTAGTGGGTATAATTTCTTTTCTATCTTACTTTCTGTATTATTTGTTTTTAATTGGTATTTTCTAATATATATATTCTATAAATATGTTGAATTTAAAGATAGAATAAATAAAATTCCATTATATTTTTTAGGGATAAGTACTTTAGCTACTTGGCTATTACCAATACTAATTATTACTAATAACAACGAAGGATTATTCAAAGACCTCTCTATCAATTTCTTTTTAAATAATTTTGCAGAAGCATGGCTTATTGGTTCGATTTTAGTTTTGATGCAAATCAGAAAAGAAATAAATTTCAATAACTTAACTTTTTATACTTACATTATCTTGTCTTTTATTTTAACTTTGAAGGCTTCTATTTTGAGCTTTAATGATGAGGTGGTTTTACTAATAAAAATATTATCATTTATTTTTGGTTTATTGCATATAGTCTTATATATACAAATGGATAAGAAAAATTATATTTTGAAAATACTTGGTTTTCTATTATTAGTTAAAGGTGTTATAGAAATGGCAATTATTATTCCTGAGTTAGTTGATTTAGCAAATAATCGAATATTTATTATCACATATTTACATATTAAATTATTAGGATTTTCAAGTATTTATTTAATTTATAATTTATTTGAAAATAAAAACTTAAAAGAGTTAATTGTACCAATTTTATTTTTTTTATTAATGCTAATAATTCAAAGTTTAACTCAATTAATCTCATATTTTGATTTATTTACAATTAATAACTATTGGTTTGAATTTATCCATATTGTTATATTTATAAGTTCAGTATTAGTGTTACTAAGTGCTTTAAAATTCTATCTCAATAATAGATAAGTTATATGAATATATACAAAAAAAACCAATTCTATTTTTGAATTGGTTTTAAAATTTCAAATAATGTAATATAAAAAATACTAAGTTTAATATCACTTCATAGGTATTTTAATATTAAATTTATCTGCATTGTCTAAAGCTCTTCTATATCCTGCATCTGCATGTCTAATTATTCCCATAAAAGGGTCATAAGTTAGAACTCTGCTCAATCTTTTCGCTGAGGAATCAGTTCCGTCTGCTACTACCACCATACCTGCATGTTGAGACATACCCATACCGACTCCCCCACCATGATGAAGAGATACCCATGATGCTCCACCAATAGAATTAAGAGCAAAATTGAGAAATACCCAATCAGATATAGCATCAGAACCATCTTTCATTGCTTCTGTTTCTCTATTAGGTGATGCTACTGAACCACAGTCGAGATGGTCTCTACCAATTACTATTGGTGCCTTTAATTCACCTGATTTAACCATTTCGTTAAACATTAACCCAGCTTTTTCACGTTCGCCATAACCTAACCAACAAATACGAGATGGCAATCCTTGGAAACCAACATGTTTTTGAGCATTTCTAATCCAATTATGCAAGTCTTTCTTTTCAGGAAATAATCTAATCATTGCATCATCAGTTTTATGTATATCTTCTGGGTCTCCAGAAAGTGCAACCCAACGAAATGGACCTTGTCCATCACAAAAAAGTGGTCTAATATATTCTGGCACAAAGCCTTTGAAATTGAAGGCATCTTTAACTCCTGCATTATCTTGGGCTATACCTCTAATATTATTACCATAATCAAAAGTAACAGCTCCTCGTTTCTGTAATTCTACCATAGATTGGACATGAGAGCCGATGGATTTATAAGCCTCTACTAGATATTTATCTGGGTCAGTTATTCTTAAAGAATCTGCTTCTTCTTTTGAATATCCAGCAGGATAATATCCATTTAATGGGTCATGAGCTGAAGTTTGGTCTGTTAGTACATCAGGAGTTATGCCTCTTTCAACCAATTCTATTAATACATCTGCACAGTTACCTATTAATCCAATTGATAAAGCTGTTCCGTTATTTTTACATTCTTCTACTTTTTCTAAGGCATCATTCAAATTGTCGATTTTAATATCACAATAACCATCATGTATTCTTTTATCAATTCTTGATTCATCAATTTCTACTGTTATTGAAACTGCTCCTGCAAAAGTAGCAGCAAGTGGTTGAGCTCCTCCCATTCCTCCCATTCCGCCTGTAAGTAGAAATTTACCTTTCAATGAACCGCCGAAGTGTTGCCTTGCACATTCAGCAAATGTTTCATAAGTACCTTGTAAGATTCCCTGAGTACCAATATATATCCATGAACCAGCTGTCATTTGACCGTACATCATTAGACCTAATTTGTCTAATTCTCTAAATTTTTCCCAAGTCGCCCACTTAGGAACAAGATTGGAATTTGCTATAATTACTTTTGGTGCATCATCATAAGTTCTTACTACTCCAACTGGTTTTCCAGACTGAACAAGCAAAGTCTCATCTGTGTTCATATTAATAAGTGAATCAATGATTACATGATAAGAATCCCAATTTCGGGCTGCTTTACCAATACCACCATAAACTACTAACTCATCAGGTTTTTCAGCATTTTCTGGGTCAAGATTATGTTGAATCATTCTATATGCAGCTTCAATTTGCCAATTTTTACAAGTTAGATCGGTACCTTTGACTGCTCTTACTTTAGATTTCAATTTAATATTCCTATTTTGATTTTATAATAATCTACAAAACTAAGAAATTTTAATAATTGAATTAAATTATTATTCCAATAATATAAAGTAGTCCAAAAATAGCTAATAATGCACCAGCTTTAGCAAGTGTTGAATTTAACTCGTTTCCATATTTTATATTAATTTCTTTAACATTTTTTATTGCTAATGGAAAAGATATTATTGGCAATAAGATATTGAAATTATTAGATATAATAGCATGAAAGAGCAATGATATATATGTTAATGCCGTAGTGATTGTAAATAGTTTTATAGATATATCTCTGCCAAATCTTACAGCTAAAGTATTTTTTGAGACTAATTTATCTGTCTCTATATCCCTAATATTATTTACAGAAAGAATATTCATTGATAAAAAACCAGGAATAGTAGAAGCTATAATACTAACAGTATTTATGGTGTTAGTAAATAAAAAATAAGTTCCATTAACAGCAATCAATCCGAAAAAAACAAAAACAAATATATCGCCCAATCCTTTATAAGCTAACGGAAATGGACCGCCGGTATATGCCCAAGAAAGGAAAAGAGAAATAATTCCAATAATCAAAATTGGAATTCCGCCAATTTTCACTAAATAAAGACCTAAAATAAATGTAATAATAGTAAGTGAAATAGAAACTACCCACATCGTATTTAATGGTATATTTCCTTTGGCTACTGCTCTTTTGGGTCCAGTTCTTTCATCAGTATCTGCACCTTTTTTGAAGTCATATATTTCGTTAAAGAAATTTGTAATTATTTGAATTAGAATAGCAGTTATTAAGATAACACTTCCTAAAAATAAGCTAAATTTATTTTCTGAATAGGCTAAAGCAGAAGCAATACATACTGGTACGATAGAAGCAGGAACAGTTTTTAATCTTAATGCTCCAATCCAATCTTTTACATTTGGCATTATTTAACTGCCCCAATATATATATAAGATGCACCAAAAAATTGTTTATAAACTTTGATTTCCTTGAATCTATTCGTTGATTCTAAAATATCAACAAAGTCTTTACCAAAAGGATACTCAGTTGCTGTGTTATGTAGGTATGCGTAAGCAGACTTGTCTTTAGCTATAATCTGCCCCATAAGTGGCATAAATATCTTAGTAACCAGGTTATAGAATGGCATTAAAATTTTATTTGGTATTCCTGTTTCTAAGATAGCAATTTTACCATTTGGTTTTGTAACTCTTGCCATTTCATTTAATGCTGTTTTAGTGTCATCTACATTTCTTATACCATAAGATATACTTGTTATATCAAAGTAGTTATCTTCATAACTTAGATTCATCGCATCAGCCAATTCAACAATTACATTATTAATATTTAGATTTTTAGTTTTTTGTGGTACATATTGCAACATATCATCACAAAAATCAGTTGCATAAACTCTCCCACTCTCCCCTACTATTTTACTAAATATTATAGCCAAATCACCAGTCCCAGAAGCACAATCAAGGATATTCATTTTATTAGATGTGCCTGCTAATTTAACTAATCTTTTCTTCCAAGTATTGTGCATATTAAAAGTAAAAAGATTATTCATTTTATCATAATCTTTAGAAATTTTTGCGAACATCTGTTTTACTTCTTCACTCATGCTGACCTATAATACATTTTATTCCATGTAAAATTATTGAAAATAAATTATAATAATTAGACACTTAGTTCCATCATTCTATTGAGAGGTTTTTTAGAGCGTTCTAACAGTTCTTCATCTAAAGTAATTTCAGGAGATTCATTTAATAAACAATTATATAGTTTTTCAAGAGTATTCATTTTCATAAATTCACATTGAGAGCATGCACAGGTATTATCTTCGATTGCAGGGCATGCTAAAAAAGTTTTTTGAGGCATAGATAACTTCATTTGATGTATTATACCATATTCTGTAGCAACAATAAATTCACTGGAACTGTCTTCTTGTACAAATTTCAGTAATGCGGAAGTGGAACCTATGAAATCTGCTTCATTAAGTATTTGGTCTTCTGATTCCGGATGAGCTATGATTTTAGAATCTGGAAATTCTGCTTTTAATAATGTGAGTTTTTCTAATGAAAATGCTTGATGAACTGTACAAGCACCGTCCCATAGTTTTAATTCTCTTTTCGCCTTCTTTGCAAGAAATTTTCCTAAATTTTTATCAGGTGCAAAGATAATTTTATCATTTTTATCAAATGAATTAATTATTTTTAGTGCATTAGAAGAGGTACATATTACATCACTCATTGCTTTAATCTCAGCAGTACAATTAATATATGAAACTACTTTATAATTTGGATTATCTTTGATGAAATCTTCAAAATCATTAGAAGGGCACGAATCAGCTAATGAACAACCAGCTTTCATATCCGGCAGAAGTACTTTTTTACTTGGGTTTAATATTTTTGCTGTTTCTGCCATGAAGTGAACACCAGCAAATACAATTATATCTGCGTCAGTTGAAGCTGCTTTTTTTGATAAATCCAAGGAATCACCAATAAAGTCTGCTATATCTTGGATTTCGGGCTCTTGGTAATAATGTGCTAAAATTACAGCATTTTTTTGTTTACGTAGTTCATTTATTTCTTGAGAAAATTCAATATGTTTTTCTGATGTTGTCATTTCTATATATTTCAAATTAAGATATAATAATTTATTGCTTTGCATTACTTAATATTTAAAATAATAAGTATTTTATAGTGTATCAACGATGTTATTCAGAAAGAATTTTATGATAGTATTTAGAATAACGAAGAAGATTTTCATCGTCAAAATTATTTGTTTGAAGTTGCATACCAATTGGCAAGCCTTCTTTGTTTTTAGCAACCGGAATACTTATAGCAGGAATACCCGCAATATTAGCACTTGTAGTATAATAATCTGACATATACATTGCAATAGGATTATTAATTTGTGAATCAATTTTAAAAGCAGCTGATGGAGTAGTTGGCATAAAAATTAAATCTACTTCACTAAATATTTTTTTATAATTTTCGAATATTTTTCTTCTCGCTTTTTGGGCTTTCATGTAGTAATTGTCTGTAAACCCAGCAGATAGAACATAAGTCCCAAGCATAATTCGGCGTTTTACTTCTTCTCCAAAGCCTTCTGAACGTGTAGTTGTAACAAAATTTTCATTTTCTACTTCATTTGCTCGAAATCCAAATCTAATTCCATCAAACCGAGAAAGATTTGAAGAGGCTTCAGCTGTAGTCAGAATATAATATATCGGAATCCATAGTTCTGCATAAGGAAAATCAATTTCTATAATTTCCGCACCACTATCTCTTAATTTTTTAACAGACTTATCATATAATTCTAAAACTTCGGGTTCGAGATGTTCTAATTCTTTGCCACTTATTATTCCAATTTTTTTATTATTAGAATCTATATTAATTTTTTTAAAAGAGTTAAAAGGTTTGTCATTAGTTGTAGTAGCATCTTTTTTATCATGTCCTGAAATAGAGTCTAAAACTAATGCAATATCATCTGAATTAGAAGCAAATATACCAATTTGGTCAAATGAAGATGCAAATGCAATTAAACCATATCTTGAAATAGTACCATAAGTAGGTTTGAAACCAAAAGTTCCAGTAAAAGAGGCAGGCTGTCTTACTGACCCCCCTGTGTCAGAACCTAATGAAACATGACAAAGTCCAGCACTAACTGCTACAGCAGAACCACCTGATGAACCGCCCGGTACATAGTCGTTATTCAAATTATTTAGAGTATTCCCATAAAAAGAAGTTTCTGAAGATGACCCCATAGCAAATTCGTCTAAATTTGTTTTTCCAATTATAATAGCTCCATCATTTTTTAATTTCTCTACAGCAGTAGCATCAAATAATGGAGAATAATTTTCAAGCATTTTAGAAGCACAAGTTGTTTTAACATCTTTAGTTGAAATATTATCCTTAATTGCTATTATCATTCCTTCTAAGCTTCGTTGAGTATTATTTTGAAACCTTTCATCTGATAGTTTAGCACTTTCAAGAGCTTGATCAAACTGATTGGAAATAAAAGAATTTAGATATTTATTTTTTTTGATTTTTTCTATTAATTCAGAAGTAAAATCAAAGCAAGTAGTTTTATTATTAATTACATCATTTCTAAAATCGAGATAGGATATCATCTATATGCCTTTATTAATAGCCATGATTATGGCTTTTTAGATTCGGATTTTTTATCTTCATTTAAATCAACAGAATCTTCAATGTCATTTTTTAAATTATTGATTTGAGCATTAAACTGAGACTGGGCTTTGCGAACGTGTTGCATCCCTTTTGTTATATTCTTAGCAATTTCTGGAATTTTTTTTGGTCCGAAAAGTACAATAATTGCAAGAACAATCATAATTAATTCTGGTCCGCCTATATCAAAAATGATTGCACCCTATAATTACTTCTTATTTTCATCAATTTCTTTTTTGTCTTCGTCGGTATTCGAAGCTTTTTTAAATTCTTTTATTCCAGAACCTAACCCTTTCATTAATTCAGGAATTTTTTTTCCACCAAATATTAACAAAATTGCAAGGACTATTAAAACCCATTCCATTCCGCCTGGCAAGAAACCCATATTGTTACCTATTATTATTTATTGACTTAAATACATTTAATCCATCATCACAACCAAGTAATATGTCAGAATATCTTTCTGGGTGTGGCATCATACCGAGTACATTACCTGCCTTATTTGTTATTCCAGCAATATTATTTATTGACCCATTTGGATTCGATTCGGAAGTAATATTTCCATCTTCGTCTGAATAACGAAAAACTATTTGGTTATTTTCTTCTAATTCATTTATATCTGATTCAGATGCAAAATAATTACCATCACCATGTGCTATAGGAATGCGAATTACTTCATCTTTATTATATTCCGTAGTAAATGGTATAATATTGTTATTAACTTTCAAAAAAACATCTTTACATATAAATTTCAAAGAATTATTTCTAAGTAAAGCACCAGGAAGTAGTCCAGATTCAGTCAATATTTGGAAACCATTACATATTCCAATAACTTTTCCTCCATCATTAGCAAACTTTACAACCGCTTTCATAATATTTGAATAGTTAGAAATTGCACCACAACGAAGATAATCACCATAAGAAAAACCACCCGGTAGTATGATACAATCAATATCATCAGGAACTGAAGTATCTTTATGCCATAAATATTGAGCGTCAGCACCTGCTGAAATTGATGCAGCGTGATATGCATCATGGTCACAATTTGAACCGGGAAAAACTATAATACCATATTTCATAAAATCTTATTATCCTTCGTTAATTTGAATACTATAATCTTCTATAATTGGATTTGCTATCAGTTTTTCACATGCTTCTTTTGCAAATTCTTCAGCCTGACCATCGTTCTGCGCTTCGATGTTCATTTCTACAAATTTACCAATTCTTACATTAGACATCATGTCGAACTCTAAAGAACCTAATGCATGTTCAACAGCTTTTCCTTGAACATCGAGTATGCCTTGTCTCAAAGTGATTTTAATATTTGCTTTGTATTTTTTCATATTGTATATTTTGCTTGGTTTATGCGTAAAAACAATTTTAATAAATTGAAATTATAATTTATACAAATATAATATAAATTAAACTTTTATTAAGCCTCATATTCTTCTAAATCTTCATAGTCAATATCTGTTGAAAGTTCATCTTCAAATTCATCTGATGATTTTAGCCATGAAATGAAATGAGATACTGCCCCATAAATAATATAAACCATCATATAAGGGAAAACTAAAAACCCTTTGGTCCAAATAGTAGAAATAATTACTATAAGTGCTATGATAAACACAAATGGTTTGTTTTTAATATTTTTCTTAGATGGACGTGGTGTATTAAAATATTTAAAATTGGAGACCATTACCAAAGATGTTATTATAGTTACAAAAAATATTAAGAAATCTTTGTAGTCTGCCAATATAGTTGGGTCCAATTGAAAGTATATCAAATAAGAGCCGATAGTCAATGCCCCAGCAGGTATTGGCATTCCAATAAAGTAATCTTTATCTTCAAGACTTGAAAGTTGAACATTAAATCTTGCTAATCTCAGCACTCCCATTATTGCTGGTAAAGAAGCAAAGAAGATACCTATCTCTCCAAATTCTTTAAAATAGACTTGATAAAGCATATACGAAGGTGCAACACCAAAAGTAACTGCATCACATAAAGAGTCAAGTTCCCCACCAAATTCAGAAGCAGCATTTATTAAACGAGCTGTAACACCGTCTAACATATCAAATATTGCTCCGATGAGTATAAATAAAGCTGCTTTGCTAAAATCACCTTCTGCACTATAAACTAATGAAGCAAACCCACAAAAGAGATTTGCAGTTGTTAGCAGATTTGGGACAAATGATTTGGTGATTCTTCTTTTCATTTAAGATATTTATTTATTTGAAGAGCAAATATAAGTTTATTTAAACTCAGATTAAACATAATTTATTAAACAAATTTTACTGATAATAATTTATAATCGTTTATTAATTCTATATTATTTATCATTTAGGTAATCTTGCTATTATAGTTTCTCCACCAACTACCACATCACCTTCATTTATAAAAATTTCTGATTTTGGGTCTATTGCTATATCCATTCGAGAACCAAACTTCATCATTCCAAATTTTTCACCCGCTTCTATCGTATCGCCTACTTTGAGTTCAAATACAATCCTACGTGCAAGAACGCCTACAATTTGCTTGAAAAATACTTTCCCATATTCATTTTTAACGCCTATTCGAGAATGTTCATTAAGTTCAGATGATTTTGGGTGATAAGCAACTAAATAATCTCCCGGTATGTAGTCTGAATACTCTACAACACCTTTGACCGGAGACCTATTAACATGAACGTCTATTGGCGATAAGAAGATACTAATTCGTTTCGAATCTGCATTTCTATAATGCTTTTCAAATTCTTCGACTACTGCAACTACTTTGCCATCTGCAGGAGATATTAAATAAGATTCATCATCTTTTACTTTTTGAGGAATAATACGATTAGGGTCTCTGAAAAACCAAAGTGTAAATAATGCAAGAATAATTCCTAATGTATAAAGAGGAAATTTAATCCAAGGACTATTTAAATAGAATGCAATAGCGATTAATAATGCACTAGTTATTAACATTATTATAATATTATCAGTGCCGTATCTTGTTAGCATTTTTTCCTTTTTTTTACTTTTAAAAAAGTTATCTTTGTACTTATATAAAAGGCAAAAATAATAAAATAAAATTTGATATAAATACTTAAAGGTAAGAAAAATGATTTTTAATTCTTCATTGACAGAGTTAAGGGACGCTCTTAAAAAAACTCTACCTGCTTTGGCTGCCAAATCAACAATACCAATTTTGGAACATTTGAGTTTTACCCTTGAGGGTAATAATTTAAAAATAGTTTCTACAGACCAAGATATTACTATAATGTCTATGTTAGAAGTTGATGGAGAAGAAGATGGCTCTGTTCTAATCCCAGGTAAAAAATTAAATGATATTATAAGAGTATTGGGTAGTGATGGTGAAATTAAATTTAAAGTAGATGAAGAAAACTTTGATATAAAATTTGTGTCAGGCTCCGATAAATATTCTATGAAAGGTATAGAACCAGGAGAATATTTAGAATTACCCGAACTTTTTCAATCAAATAAACCTAATTTTGATGGTGAATCTATTGTCAATGAAATTGGTTCAGATGAAGAAGCTGCATTCTTTAAAATTGACGATTTACAAACATTAGCAAATAATACTGCTAACTCTGTATCAAGAGATGAATTCAGACCTGCGATGACTGGAGTATTATTTCAATTTAGAAGTGAAATGGTTAGTGCCGTTTCAACTGATTCATTCAGACTATCTAAAATCACTGTTCGTTCTGATAAAAAGAATTTCCCCGAAGAATTAGATATAATTATCCCAGTAAAAACTATTGAAATGGTCAAGTTATTTGATTCTGATGTATTGGTATCATTTATTAAATCAAATTCGAAAGTTACTCACATTCGTTTTGATGTCGGAAATACAATTTATATTTCAAGAATTATTGATGAAAAATTTCCACCTTATGAGTCTGTAATACCTACTAATAACCATTTAGTAGCAAAAGTTGATAAGACTTTATTGTTACCTGCTATTAAAAAAGTAGCTTCATGTTCAAATAATATTTCAAAACAAATTAAGATTAAATTTGCCAATAATAATATGACTTTAGTTGGCAAGGATGATGACACAGGAACTGATGCAGTAGTAAATATGTCTTGCGAGTATAACAATGAAGAAGAAATTGAAATGGGATTCAATCATGCTTATTTGGAACAAGCAATAAACAACTTAATAGAACTAGAAAATAATACTTTTTATTTTACATTTTCTGAATCAACTAAGTCTGCATTATTACTTTCAAGTTTAGAAAATACTGATATTTTAATGTTAATTATGCCAGTAAGAATTAATTAATTTTTCTGTTTACTTAAGAATAAAGAAATTTAAATAATAAAATAAAAGGGGTAATTAAGCCCCTTTTTTTATTTAATAATTATTAAAAATAATGAACTAATTGAAATTAAAGTCAATACATATATTAAATTTTAGAAATCACAAGAATACAAATATAACTTTTGGCGAAAATTTGAATGTTATATTTGGATTAAATGGTGAAGGAAAAACAACAATTTTAGAAGCTCTATCTGTTTGCTCCCTGTCAAAAATTTTTTTACCTACTAAAGATAATAACTTGATTAAATTTGGTTCTGATAAATACTGTTTAGAAGCTAAATGTAAATCAGATTTGAATATACCTTATAAAATAACTGTAGAATTTGATAATCTAAACAAAAAAAAAATAAATTCGAGTATAGCGGACAATTTACTACCGAAACATATAATTGGTGAAATCCCCATCGTTATTCTATCGCCAGATGATAAATGTATTACATTTGGTTCGCCAGCAGACAGAAGAAATTTTTTAGACAAAGTTCTATCTCAATCAAATAAAATATATTTAGATGACTTAGTTAAGTTAAAAAAAGTTATAAAACAAAGAAATAAATTATTAAATCAGTTTAAAAAAAATAATAATTATAACAAAGATTTACTTAATCCTTGGACTGATTCATTAATTGATTTAAGTTCAGAAATTATATTAAGAAGAAAAAGATTTATAGAAGATTTTTCACCTTTATTTCTGGAATATTATAATAATATTTCATCATCAAAAGAAAAGGTAGAAATTAAATATTACGCTTATGGTTTTGAATCAATCCCTAATAGTATATCTGAAATCAAGGAAATTCTAAAATCTATTTACGAAAATAAATCAGAATCTGAATTTCATAGAGCGACTACGCTTTTTGGTCCTCAAAAAGATGACTTAATTATAAAAGTTAATGGTGGATTAGCTCGTGAAATAGCATCACAAGGACAACATAAATCATTATTGATTTCAATAAAATTAGCCGAGTATGATATTCTAAAAAAATTAAAAAATGAAACTCCTATTATATTATTAGATGATATTTTTTCTGAATTAGACAAAGAACGAATATCACATGTATTAAAATTAGTGATTTTAGAGGACGCACAAACTATAATAACTGGAACCGACGTAGATAATGTTAGTGAACTATTAAAAAATAAAATCATAAAGGATTTATCCAAAACTAATTTATTAAAAGAGTTTCATATACAAGATGGCAAAGTAAAAGAATAAATTTATTAGATTTGTATAAATATGTAAACCAAATATTAGAAATATATGTCAATACTGCCAATTTATAATTGCTTCCACCCAATCATGAAGAAAAAAACTTTAGAAGTAAAAAAATTCAACCAAGAACTCGATATTTTTATTAAAAATATGTTAGAAACAATGTATAATGCTGACGGAATTGGTCTAGCTGCTAATCAAGTAGGCAATGACGTATCTATACTTATCGTTGATGAAAACTCAGCAGAAAAAAACAAGCGAAGTCCCATAATTATGATTAATCCAGAAATAAAATTATTTGGTGGTGAAGATGTTGAATACCAAGAAGGTTGTTTGAGCATACCTCAATTTTTTGAGTATGTTACCAGAAAAGATGATATTAGTATTGAGTATTACGATGAGAAAATGAAACAAAAAAAACTTGAAACTAATGGATTATTGAGCAGGATAATTCAACACGAATTCGACCATTTAAACGGAATATTATTTACAGACAGAGTAACCCCATTGAAACGTGCATTAAGCAAAGGAAAGTTAAGAAGAATTGAAAGTGGGCAGACTATCCCTCACTATGATATGATATTACCAAATGGTGAGCTTTTAGAGGCTTCTAAAAAATCAAAATAATTTAAATATTATTATTGCTTACATTTTATATTTAATTTCTAAATTATTTCTTAGAAAATTTATTTACAAATATCTGGTTATTTTTTTGTTTTATATAAATGAAATAAGTACCCGAATTAATTATAGATAAATCATTTAATTGAATCACATTATTTCCCTTATTTACCTTTTTAGTTTCTGATAATATTTTTTCACCAATTAAATTGGTGATTGTAATCTCAATATCTTGTGTCAACTCAGAATCAAAATTTATATTTAATTTATTATGTATCGGATTTGGAAATATATCTAATTTTTGACTTGGAGAATTATTAAAAAATATACTTTGGATATCCGGGTCAATATTTTCGGTTTTGAACATACCATCACCATAAGAACCAGCCAAAAGTCTGAAACCTGATTTTGATTTATCTAAACTTGGAAAGAATACTTTTCTAATATCAATAGTATCTGATAAATCTTCGTTTTTTTCATGCCAAGTAAAACCACCGTTTCCACTAATGTAAACTCCATCTTTTCCACAAGCAGCAGCAAGCAATAAAGGTTCTTTCGGATGTGCTACAATATCGTAAACATATACATCCTGAATTGAAGTTGCTTGCCAAGATTGTCCATGGTCAGTCGTTCTATAAAGCCCTTTAGGAGTTGTTGATTTATCAATTTCAACATAATCAGCTCCGCAAAGATACATGTCATCATACCACTCAGAGCGATGAACAGTGTGAATACGTAGGTCATCAATTCCATAGAATTTTTTTGACCAATTTTCTCCTAAATCTTCAGAAGTATAAACCCCAGGCTTACCTCTATTATCAGCAGCAAAATATAAAGTGTTAAATTTTTCAGAATACGAAAAACTTCTTATTGAAACATTAATGTCAGCGTTTTGATTACATGAGACAAAGTTATCATCAGATGAATAAATACCTTTTGCCGTGTTTACAGCTCCACCAAACATTTTACCATTAGTATAAACTAAATTATGAATTATATCAGTTCCTTCGCAATTAGAATATTCGAAATCCCATGTATTGCAATTATCAGATGATTTTATAATTATTCTATCATTTTCATAAGCTACTGATGCATACCATACCTGATTATTATCAGTGTCTTGTACCAAATCAAAAACAAATACCGAATCGATTGAAATATTTTCAGTAAATGAAACACCACCATCAGTAGAAATTTGTATTCCAGATGCTTTCGTATATAAAATATATCCCGGAACTAATTCAGTTGACTGTAAATCAATACCGAATAAATTTGATGAAACGATTATTCTATTTGGGTCTGACAAATCATGTTTTATTTTTTGAACTCTATCATTTACCCCACCTACTTTTTGCCAATTTTGTGAATGTAAACTTAGTGATATTGTTAAAAATACTAATATATTTAATAAAAATTTCATTTTATTCCTTTGTTAATTTAATACCCATAATATAAAAATCAAATCGTAAACATAAAAGAAAATTATTTTTTTAAGTTTAATAAAAAGTATCAAATGACATAATTATAACAAATTAAAATAATGCAAAGATTATTAGTAAAAATATATTTTTCATATTAGCCTTATTTAAAGTATATTAAATTTATTATTGCTCTTTCTATTTAAGTTTCTTAAAATAATTTTATTTCTTTTTTTCAGTTGTATCTTCAATTAATTTATCAAGAGTAACAAAAATACCAAAATTGATATTTGCACTATTTGGGCTTCTTACTTCTGAGAAGATTTGTGAACTGTGCATTTTACTATTTGTAAAATTTTTAGAAAGCGTTATTTGTAGTTGTAATTTTATGAAATCCCAACCTGCCCGTAGAGTTATTGCTGGTTCTATTAAAATATTATGCTTGTATTCGCCAATATAAATCAAATCTGTTTCATAAATACTATTAGATTGAGTTTTTAAATTAAATAAATTCAAATAAGATAATTTCATTGAAATAATTATGTCCAATAATTTGGAAGTAATTCCAAAAGTTGGTTGAACCCATAGTTTTGTATAGTTTAATTGGATAAAATGGTTATTGGTACTATCAAAATAATCATATTGTGCAGAATGTCCAAACCCTCCTCCAGCATAGATTTCACTAGTTGAAAAATCATCATGTTTTTTGAAAAAACCTAATCCAAATTCGTTGTAATAGAGTTTATCAGATGAATCATTTGCATATAAACCATTATACATTGCCGCATATTTATCCGAAAATGAATATGCAACTTGATATTCTGTAGCAAGGTCAATTGTGGCAGTATTATATGCAATTGAAGTTCTAAGTTCTCGTTTTTTAGAGAATTGTGGTGTATTATGAGCGTTTGGACTATAATAAGTATTACAGCCACTTATGGTAATAGAAAGAAATAATATATAAATTAAATATTTCATTGATGTTTTTAGTTATATATTAATGCCCACACGAGCAATTTATATGTTGAAAAGAATTAGTTTCTTTATGCCAAGGAAATGCCGAGTTTGATTTTTCATTTTCAAACCAAAATTTTGTTGGTTTATTATATCTCAATCCAATTTCAAACATTTTATCTGCTTCATATAATCTGCCATTTATAACAGTATATCTTATAAATTCTGAATTCCTTATATCTTCAAGTGGGTCCTTATCGAGTACAAGAAAATCAGCTAACTTGCCTTTTTCAATCGAACCTATCTGGTCTTCCATTCCGAGATATTCCGCTCCATTCATTGTTGCAGCTCTTATACATTCCATAGGTGTCATACCTCCTTGAGCTAACATCCATAATTCCCAATGTGCCCCTATCCCTTGAATTTGACCGTGTGAACCGAGGTTTATTTTAACTCCTGCATCATTAAGTTTTTTGAGTGACTTGGAAATCAAAATATGACCATTTTCATATTCTTTATCTGGAATCATAGTTCTATGTCGAGACCTCGAATCAAGTATATATCTCGGAGTAAAATTTAATAATTTTTCATTTTCCCATACATTTGTATTTTGATACCAATAATATTCACCAGTTACAGCACCATAAGATACAATTAACGTAGGAGTATTATGGGTTTTAGAATTCGACCATAAATTAACTACATCGTCATAAAGCGGTGCAACGGGAATGTTATGCTCGACTCCCGTGTGTCCATCAAGTATCATTGTCATATTATGATAAAAATGCGAACCACCTTCTGGGTAAACCATCATTTGGTTATCTCTTGCAGCTTTTATTATTTGTTGTCTTTGGTTTCTACGTGGTTGATTATAAGACTTAACTGAAAAAGCTCCCCAAGCCTTTGTTCTTCTTAGGTGCGATTGTGCATCTTCTTCATTATTAACAACTGCTTTAAAATCACCTTCGGCACCATATAAAATTGTCCCAGTAGAAAATACCCTCGGACCGACCATAGAACCTGCTCTAATCATTTCTGATTGTGAAAATATCATTTCAGAATTAGAAGATGGGTCATGAGTTGTGGTAATTCCATACGCAAGTGAAGCGTAATATTGCCAATGTTTCTGAGGACTTAATCCATATCTAAATGTTCCTTGGTGTGCATGAACATCAACTATGCCCGGCATTACTGTTCTTCCACCACAATCAAATAATTTTGTATTTCCCAATATTTTAACTTCATCAACCGAGCCTACATCAATAATTTTATTATCTTCTGTTAAGATAACCCCATCTTCTATAACTCTATTATTTTTATCTACTGTTATAATTTTTACATTAACAAATGCAAGTCGTCCAGTTGGTTTATCAGCCTTGACTTTCAAATCTATCTTTATTCCATTTTCGTCTATCGGAGGTAATTTCTCTCCACCATTTGTTAAAAATTCAAATCTTTCAGTTAAATTATCTGAAAAATATTCATCTCCTAAAGTCCAATGAATTGTTTTGCTATCAGCAGACCAGTGAATATTAATCCCAGCATCTTTTGTAACTTTAGCAATTGGGAATGCTTTTGTATTTTTTGTTAAGTCTATTGGAACTCCAGCTTTAGGAAATGGTGCAATATAGATATGATGCAGTTCATTAAAAGCAATCCATTTAAAGTCAGGAGAAGGAACAAATCTATTAGTATATTTTGATGTAAAATGAGTTCTTTTATCGTTCCCACTCAAATCTATACTATGAAAACCTTTATTTAAAGAACCAAATAAATAACCGCCAGTTTGATAATAAACTCTATTATTTTTTTTGTTAAAGTATGGGAACTCTCCTTCAGCTGAGATTCGCTTATTCTCTTTTGTATCTAAATTATAAATGTATATACCTGGCTCTTTTGTATTATTAAACCCTTGATGGTCATTCCCACTTTCTTTTACATATATAATTCTGTTATCTGAAATTATAGGTGTTCTAAATATTCCTTTAATAGTTTCACCGAAAACATCTATATTTTCATTCGTTTCTAAGTTTAATATATGAATAGAACCCATTTTTTCATCGTCCCAACTAACATATATCAATTTTTTACCATCATCTGAAAAACTCGGTTCAAATTCAAATTCTTTACTCATTGTAACTCTTTTAGGAATACCATTAGGCAAGTCTTTGTAAAATAAATTTCCAAGAGCAGAAAATACTATTTTTTTTCCATCAGGTGATGTAACTGCATGTCTAATAGCTTTCGCATAAAAGAATTCTGAACTTATATCTTGCTTGAATATTTTTGCATAAGTAATTTTATGTTTAGAATTTACTTTGAATGGAATCACAGTTGAACTTTTACTTTCTACATTTATTTTATTGATTTTTCCATTTGCCCAAATTATAATATCTTTGTCGTCTGGTGTCCAATTAAAATTAGGATATACACCAAAGATAGCCCATGCTTCCTGTTGGTCTTTTGTAAGTTCATCATAAATTGGGTATTCTTCGCCGGATTGTAAATCATGGATATATAAAACAGTTTTTTCTCTCACTCTTTTTACAAAAGCTAATTGTTTTCCATTGTGAGAAATCTGAGGTCTGAATGCCCCGCCTGGTCCCCCAGTTACATTTTCTATATCTCCCTCTTCCCTATCAAATCTATTTATAACATAGATTTGACTATTCGGGTCCTTATTATAATTAAATTTCCCTCCAGGGTACATATCTTCGCTATAATACACATATCTGCCATCTGGAGAAACTATCGGTTCTCCTTGGTCTTGTTGGTCATTCTTACGGTTTGTTAATCCAATTCCAGAGCCACCAGTAATATGGTACATCCACATTTCTCCTGCACCTGCGGAACGTTCTGAAGTAAAATGTTTCCTTGCTATTATATTATTACCATCTGGAGTCCAAACTGCATTATTCAATAGTCTAAAGTCTTCTTTAGTGATTTGTTTTAGCTCAGTACCATCTTTGTTCATATACCAAATATTATCTGCTCCATCTCTATCTGATGTAAATGAAATATATTCTCCATTTGGTGAAAATCTTGGCTGTACTTCCCAAGCATGGTCTTGTCTTAACGCCTTTGCATTACCACCAGTAACTGGCATTATGTATATATCTCCTAACATATCAAATACGATTTCTTTGCCATCTGGACTTACATCTAAATTCATCCATGTACCTTCATCTACTTCAAAACTTACTTCTTTGAAGTCTTTTACTGGATTTAATATGTTCCACTGTTCTTTGTCTTCTGAAAACAAATTAATATTTAAAAATATGAGTGTAATTACGAATGCAACAATAGTTTTTTTCATCATTTTCCTATATAAATTAAGTCTGATTGATATTTTCTTTTATCTTTTGCAAAGATAGTGATTTTTTCATTTTTGTTATTCAACTTTACTGAAAATACTTGAATAGTACTGTTTTTATCTTCCTTGTAAAGTGCATATTGTTCTTGTGGTTTTATTTCCAAGTTATTGGAATAAAGTTTACTTGTGTTTCTCTCTCCGTCAACAAATCCAAAAGTTCGTACATAAATAGTATAAGTTAAATCTTCTTTGAGATATTTTTTGATAATCTTAGGAGAAGGTAAATTTAATACTAAAATTTGGTAAGTCTTCCCTACTAATTTATTATTTATATATCTTTCAAAAGTCAATGTTTGATTAGTATCCTTATCGCGTGGTGTAAAATTAAACTTACTACCATCATTTGACCTAAATAGAATTTCATTTCCGAGTTTAATGACTGATGATATGTTTTTCCCAATAAAAGGTAAATTAGGATTTATCTCTGTTGGTTGGCTTGGATATATCTTATTTGAATAGATTGGTTCTTCAACATCAATAGTGTTTATAAGAAATGAAGTTTTTATTTCCTTATTATCTAAATTTCTTATCAAACTCAACTCTATCGTAGTTTTTCCTTTTTGAGGAAACACTCCTTCTATTACTAATGAATTTTCATTTAATTCTTTTATAGTTGGTTTAGATTGCAAGCTATTTTCAGAAACAATAGATATTTTGGGATTGGAAAGTAATTCTGTTTTTAAGTTTAATCCAATTACTCTAATTGTATTTGTCCATGGCTCATTTGCAATCCCTTTTAAAGATTGTTTTTCAGGATTAATATCTATTGCCAAATCAGCCCGATTAATATTATATTGATTTAAACCATTGCTTTGGTTATTGTTTTGATTCTTTAAAAGTTCATTAATGATACTATCGTTAGAGGCTATTTGTTGAACATTATCGTTTATAAATAAATTCAAAGCAAAACTAGATTTTAAATAAATAGTTTCTGTCTCTTCTGAATTGTTAATTACTCTAGCAACTGCATTTATAATAACTTCATAATTTTGGTTTACTAAATTATTTGTATTCGGATTCCAAACAAACTTTAAATTGTTTTTTATTTGCTCAATATAAATTTGTTTTGATTCGTGTTTATTTTCAATCAAAGAAATAGTTTGTGTTAAATTATTTTTTCTTATTTGTATCGAATAGCTAATATCAATTACATCACCAATCAAATTTATAAAATTAAGTGAGTCTAAATGCTTAATTCTAATATTTTCATTTTCTTTAGATAAGATGCAATTTAGATTTATTTTTTCTGGGCTTAAATAGACTGCATTATTATTGATACCTATATCATCAAAAATATTATTCAATTCATTTTTATCAGGTATCAATAGAATAACAGCTACTAAGTATAACACAAAGTAAATTTCATTAAATCCTTTCCTTTTTAGTAATCGACTTTTCATTTGTTAAGTTTATCGTAGATTATTTTTTGAATTTCAAATTTAATTGTAGAATTTAATTTTTCGTCTTTTATTTCAGACAGCGATTTATTTAAAGCATCTAAAGTATTATTAAACTTTTCAAAATTAGTATTTGTTACTTGCAAATGTTCAATCATTTTAGGGTTAGGACTTATTGCAGCTGTTGTATTTTCGGCTATTTTTGTAACCTTATTAATTAATTCTATTTGATCGTTATTTATATTATTGAAACTCACTGTTAATTTCTCAAGTACCACTACAACTGCTGCTAAATCTCTACCTATTTCTCCAATTTCAAGTATTAATTCTTTTGAGCTATCATCTTTTTCATCTTCCGAATAATAAGAATCATCTTTAGGGGAAAACAACATAACTAAAAACATCAATATCAACATTAACACTTCAAATATTATACTCGAAAATACAATATTTATAGAAATATAATCTGTAAATCTATAAATTCCAATCGATAATATTATAAATGCAGCACCAAAATATACAAAAGATAGAAATGAAGAAAAATAAAATCTATTAACAATCTCTTCAAGCCATAGAAAAGTTCCTTTATAGAAACCAAGTGGATGTGAAACATTGATTTTAATATTAGAATATTTATTCAAATTAATCTCATGAGTACATATTTTCCACATAATTAATAATATTGCAATAGAGTTTTTTTGTTTTTCAAATTGCAATTCCCTAAAAATTGTATGTAGTATTTTTCTACCTTCTATGGAAGATAAGATATTGATAGTTCTCATAATAACTTTATGTCCTAGTTCTCAAAATAATAATTAATCCTATAAATAGGAAAATCGTATTCGCAACCCAAGCTATATAGATTGGGTCAAAGTCGGTCGAATATCCTATTGCTTTGCTAATTTTAGTAAAAATTAGATATGAAAAAGTTACAACCATTGCTGCTGCTATTTGTACAGCCATTCCGCCCTTCTTCTTAACTGAAGCAAATGGTACGCCAAACAATATAACAATTAAATTGGCAAAAGGAAAGGCATATTCTCCATAATAATCAGTTAAATGTCGCTGTACATCTTTGCCACCACTTTTCAATACAGCTATATATTCTTTAACTTCATCAAGGGTCATCTCATTTAATTCTTTTTTTAATTTAATTATATGCTCATGTTTTAAGTTCAAATCTACATACATTGAGTCAAAAGTTGTTAAGATTATAGAATCATTTCTAAAAAATTTCTCATTACCATCATAAAGTAGCCATTTTTGTTTATCAGCCTTCCAGTATATCTTTAAAGCCTCAATTTTGTGTATTAATCTTGGGTTATCTATTGATGAATATTCTTCGATATTGATATTATTTCCACTTTCTTTTTTTGAATTATAAAATCTCATAAGAATATTTTTAGTTGGTTCATCTCTAAAGTACAAATTATATATATTACTTGAAATTCTTTTTTTCTTTAAATATTCGCTTTCTATTGCATTTTTTCTCTCTATTGATTTTGGAACCACCCAACCATTAAAATATAATTGCCCAAAACTAAGTAAGGTACTAATTATCAGCAGTGGCAACATTAATCTATACAAACTTAAACCACCTGTTTTCATAGCTGTAATTTCATTCAAATTAGACATTCTTCCGATTGAAAACAAAGTTGAAAGTAATACTGCAATAGGTGTCAGTATTTTAATAATTTCAGGAAGATACACTGCATAATATTCGATGATAATATCAAGTTCCACGTTTTCATCTAAAAATTCATCTAAGTTTTCCATCAATGTAACTATTATGAAAATAATACATAATGCAAACAATGAAAAAAATAAAGTTTGAATAAATGATTTGATTATATATCTATCAATTTTGTTCATTAAGTCTCGATTTTATTATTTTGATTTTGACACTTTATCTAATATTAAGTTACGAATATCCCTAAACGCCCTGAATAATTCTTTTATTTTAAACCCAACATTTGATTTAACCCAAAAATAAGACAATAAGCCCAAACTTGCATTATAAACTACATAAGCAAGTGGTATTAAATATTTATTGCCATTCATTCCAATTAGATAAAAAGCAACTAAATAAATTGACAATGCAATAAAAGTATATAAAACAACAGTATAAGGCTTATTATACGCCATTATTATACTGTTTAATAAAGTTAGTGGCATGAAAATAACTGCTAAAGACAACATTTTGAAAAATGGAATTGCACTGATATATTTATCACCCAAAAATATATTTATCAAATAATTAATAGTCCCTATGTCTAAAAATAATGCAATAAATACGAATGTAAAAGTCAAAAATGAAATTGATTTGGTTATTAAATTCGAGAGACTTAATTTATCATTATTTGCAATTGCCTTTACTGCAGCAGGATATATCAGCCCAAATGAGGCATAGTTTGCTTCTTCAAAAACTCTGAATAATGATTTTGCCGAACCATATATCCCTGCTATGTTCTGAGAGAAAAAGAAATTAATTATATAAACATCTATAGTTCTTGGCAATGAATGGAATATTGATTGAATTGTTATTGGAAAGCTAAATTTAAAATATTCGATAAATGTAATTGAGCCTCTAAAGCTAAGCTTTATCTGAAAAACCAATACAAGTGAAGAAAATCCAAATGCTATTAAATTTCCATAATAAAATATATCAAATAATTCATCAAAAGTTAAAACTTCATAATTGTTTATATAGAAAAATGTCATTATTGACATCGAAGCATAAAAAATTAAATTTGTAAAAAATATTAATTTGAACTGAAAAATTCGATAGAAATATTTAACTAAATAATAACGAGGAATAGCAAGAATAACTAAAATCGGAAGAAAATTAAAACTCATTTCATAAGACGGTTCTTCTAAAAACTGAGCTATATGTACCCTAAAATAATAAAAAATAAGTGATAATGATAACGTGAAAATAATAAGTAAAACTAAAGCAATTAAATTAACTTTTTTAACATCTTCTCTTCTGCCAAATTGAATCATACCCTGCAGAGCCAAACCATCTGCAATCAAGAAAATATATTGAAATATTTGTTGCATTGCTAAAAAATAAAATATTTCAATCGGAGTAGAATAACGAATTTGAAATATAAATACTACTCCCCAACCCATTATTGTCATTTTATCTAAAAATGACCAAGAAATTTTATTTATATTATCTCTGATATTCATATAATTCCAAGTTAAACATCAATAGTTATTTTCCATTTAATCAAATCTAAACACTTTATTTTCACATATTTCGCTATCTCTTTTTCACCGTACCCTGATGAATAATAATAATCACTTAATTTAATTTGCTTCTCATTGCAATCAAAACTAAAATCAACGAATTTTTCGTTATCAATACTAATTGTCAATTGATTACCTTTTAAATTCAATTGATTATTCGGATAGAAATGTAATAATAAATCAAACTCGCCTTCTAAGCTATCACTAAATAAAAGTTGATTTTCGATTATTTCAACTTCTCTTTTAGCTTCATTATCAAATCCAGTATGCGTTGCCTTAATCTTATGAATGTTACTATCACTTTGTAAACTCAATTTAGGATTTGACTGTTCATAAAGCCAAAATAAATCATCTTTGCTATCTTCTATAATTAAATTAGGTTCAATATGTTCTTTTGTAATTGTATTATGAGATTTTACCGAACGAAAGTTATTTCTTAACTCTGGAAACGAAGTATAATTATAAGTACCAGGGTCAGCGATAATATGATGACCATCTACACACAAACAAATTGATAGATTATCGTTATGCGAATGCCCCCCTTTACCATTTTGACCAACATCCCCATTTCTCAGAACAAAATCGAATCTCCCCATAGTTACAGTTACAATTCCAAAATCTTCAAAAAGTCGTACATGATTAGTTCTTATCGATTTAAAACTATTATAAATAAAGTTATTAAAATAATTAGATTGCCAATAATTAAAGTTTAATATTACACCACTGTCATTATCTCCGATTTGAAAAATCGTTTTTATATTTTTATTATCATCTTTGATTAATGTTGAATTATTAAAATCATTAATCTTATTGAGCTTATCTTTTATTTCTTGAGGAATTTTTGTTTTATCTATATATTCTAATGCAATTGAAATCAATTCGAAAGATAAAAAATGATAAGGTATTGATGCTTCAAAATTTGAACCATCACCATTAAATTGATATTCAATCTCATTAAATATTTCAATTTCAGAAAAATGTTTAAAAGGTAATAATTTTTCGTCATTAAAAAAATTTGAGGCAATATATAAACCCACAATATTTGCTAAGTAATGATTGCCTCTTTGTCCTTCCGAATACTCAAGATTTTCATAAATATGATAAATATGTTGATATATTGAATTAATTATAATATCTTTATGTTTCAACACATTATGAGATTTTTCTGACACAATGTCAATTGTAACAATCCAATTTATAATTCTTATAGCAACATCCATAGAGGTCATCCATTGTGTGCCATATCTTGGTGGGTTTGATGCGATAAAATCAAGAATATTATTCTCTATATGAGTCAAGTATTCTTGTGCTTCTAAACCTTCTGATAAATAAAATTTCATTGCTAAAGCAGGAAGCCACTGCATTCTACCAATTTCCCAAGGCACTTTTATATCTGCACCTATAATATTCCCATATCTTATATCTTTATACCATTTATTCTCTGACCATCGAAATCCAGTTCTTATATCTTTTTGCCAGTCAATTAACTCATAATTATCTGATATTTTTGAGATTATTTCAAGTGAATACGGTTGGTTAGATTTATTTATATATTTTTCAATAAAATCAGATTTCGAATTATAATTGATATTGTGCGAGAACTGTATCCCCTCATATATTCCATTCTCACCACTGTGGCTTACAATAGTATCACCAGAACCTAATATATTGTAAGTATTTAATAAAAATTTTTTGACATTTTTATCTAAAATTTGTCGTTCGAGTAATACCTGCTCTATGTTCAATTTATCTATAAAATTTAACGTATTTAATTTTAAACTTTGATTTATACTGTAATCTTCATAAGTAGAAGTTATCTCATCTTGATTCCGGTCAAACTCTAAAGCAGATATATTATTAATTTTTTTATTTATTTTATTGAAAATTACTCTTTTAGGAGTAACTAATAATTTCATTAATTTTGATTTTATTTTCAACATTATATAAAATTTAAAATTTTTTTTTTACAAAATAGTCTATTATTCTTTTATACGAAAATATTTAGGAAAAGTAATGTCAGTAGAGAAATCACAATCATTAGAAATGCATGATTATGAAGTGTTAATTAGAAAAAGTGGAGTAAATGAATACTCTTCATATTGTCCACAACTAAATTTTATGCTCAAAGGCACAGTACATGAGCAAGTAGCTCAAGATATGCAAAAGCATATCCAAGAACATATTAACGAATTGAAAATTTCAAATAACTAATTTTTATTAGTTTAAAGTGTTGGACAAAACCCATTGTATTGTATAAATTCAGTGGGTTTTTTATATAATTCTTATAATTAAAAAAGACTGAGTAAAAAAATAAATAATAAAGTAAAAATAGCATTTAATAAATGGTGGATTAAAATTAGTAGTTTTATTATTTTACTAATTTTATTTAATTATATTAATAATAATTTTCTATTAGGTTATTATTCAAATATATTTACTTATAAAATTGTTGAATTTTTTGCATTATTAAGTATTTCTATTATTATCTCTTATCTTGCTAACCCTCGTGATATTTTTTCCTTTGGACTCAGGTGGGATAGTTTTTCATTAAAATATTTAATTAAAGGTGCTATTCTTCCTTTAGCATATTTTTCATTACTCTTTGTTATATACTTATTTTTAGATGATTTCGTTGTAAATAGTATTAATTACGAAGGAATGTTATGGTTCATAATTGGGATTTTTGCTGCCGCAACCGGCGAAGAATTTATATTTAGAGGTATAATTTACCAATCATTAATTGAAAAATTTAATCCAACTATTGTAACACTAATTATTAGTTTATTATTCTCTTTTGTTCATTCAATGAATCCTAATGTTGAGTTTTTTGATTTAATTAATGTGTTTCTAGCTGGAATCGTTATTTCCCTAATGTATTTAAAAACATTATCACTGTGGATGCCAATTTCATTCCATTTTGTTTGGAATGTTAGCCAGCATTTGCTTCTTGGCTCACCAGTAAGTGGTATAGATTTTAACCAAGAGATATTAGAGTTTGATGTGTTTTATGATGATAAATGGTATAATATGTTTATTGGAAATGAATTCGGAGTTGAAGGTAGTATTTTAACAACATTATTCTTATTATTTTGTGTTTTTTATTTATTGAAATTTGTTAAAACTTCACCCTATCAGTCTTCGCTAAATTTTAGAAATAGATATTTGATTAGTAAACTTAAAGATGAATAAATTTTTTAAATATAAGATTGCATTGCTTACCACAATCCTACTACTGATTTGCAACAGTAATTCATATTCTCAATGGATTTTAATGAAAACTGATGCAGATTCCTTAGTGCAAAAAGGTACTTCACACATTTATAACGTCCAATTTGACTCGGCAAGAGCATGTTTTTCAGAAATGATAAAACGTTATCCAAAACATCCGGCTGGATACTTTATGGCAGCTATGGTCGAGTGGTGGGGTATGACAATTCATAGAAACGAAGGTGTATTTAAAGAAGATTTTATTGAAAAAATAGATAATGTAATCGAACTTTGTGATGAATTATTAGACGAGAATCCAACTGACTTAACTGCTCTATTTTTCAAAGGTGGAGCCTTAGGATACAGAGGTAGATACAATACCATATATGATAATTGGTTCGATGCTGCACTAGATGGAAAAAATGCTTATGAAATTATGATTGAATGTAGAATAAAAGCACCTACAAATCATGATATCATGCTCGGCACTGGAATTTTCAACTACTTTTCTTCTACGATACCCGAAAAATATCCAATGGCTAAACCATTTATGTTCTTACTCCCACCGGCAAATAAAAGTGTTGGATTAGCACAACTAAGAGCTGCAAGTGTTGATTCACGCTATTCAAAAGTTGAAGCTAAAGTAACATTATTAATGGCATATTACACATTTGAAAAAAATTATACTGAAGCATTCAAAATAGCAAATGATTTGCATACAACCTTCCCAAATAATCCTTATTTTCATAGATATTTAGCTAGATCTTACGTAAAACTTGGGAATTGGGATAAATTGGAAAAAGAATGGAGATTAATTGTCAAACGTTCTATAAAGAAAATGGCAGGATATAATAATAAAACTGCAAGAGAAGGTTTGTATTGGGTTGGTACTGCTTTAAAAAGGAATGGAGAATATGATTCAGCTATTAGATATTTTAATAAATGCAGCGAAGTATCAAATTATATGGAAGATGAAGAATCAGGATATAGATTAGCTTCTATTTACAAAATAGCATTAATATATTATAAACTAAAAAACTATAAAAAAGCCAAAGCTCAATTCGAACTAGTATTGGATTTACCAGACTATCACAATCAACATAAAGGTGCCGAATCTTTTCTTTCAAAAATTGAAAACTAAAAAAAGCTATGAACTTATTCTATCATTGTAAACTCAACTAATCATTTTAATTTCCTTATATTTGCATTTATTATTTACCAATACATATTATTTATTATGAAGAAAATATTAATAGTTTTATTAATTTTTAGTTTTACATCAGTTTATACGCAAGATGTTGATTTAACTACTCCAAGAAAATCAGTTAGAAACCACTTATATTATTTGCAAAACGATAGCTATAATCCAAAATTATCTGCTAAAGTATTTAATAATATTGATGAAGATAAAGGAATTAAATTAGCAAAACAGTTAAAAAGATATCTAGATTCTAAAGGCTATTTTATAAAAATAGAAAATATTCCAAATGATGAAAACTACTTTGACTCCACATTTAATAAAAACAGATACTATTTAATACCTCTTGAAAATAGAATTTATATTGAAAAACAAGGTGAAACGTGGTACTACTCACAAGAAACTATTGAAACTATACCCGAGCTATATGCAAGCGTTCACTCTGAAGAAATAGATATTTTAACTTCAAACTTGCCAGAATTTGCTTATGAAAAGTTCTTAGGAGTTATGGTTTGGAAATATATCGGATTATTAATTTATTTAATATTGGGCGTTATTCTTTTCTACTTAATTAGGAAAATTTTAGCTTTTTATTTAATCAGAGGAATTGATTTATTGATAAAAAGTAAAAGAATTGAACCTTACTTAGACCCAGTAAATAAACCAATTTCTCTTGTAATAGTATTATTATTTTTACAAAATTACTATCCCTATTTGAAGTTACCACTTGGAATTAATACCTTCATAAATGGAATATTTATATTTCTATTTCCTATTATTGGAGTTTACATAGCCTTTAAATTAGTTGATTTATTTGCATTAGTTTTAAATGTATTGACTGAAAAAACAGAATCAAAAGTTGACGACCAATTAGTTCCTATAGTAAGAAAGGCAGCAAAGGTTGTTGTTTTCGTTCTTGGAGTAATTTATTTAGTTGATAATTTAGGATGGGATTACACTCCCTTATTAGCAGGAGCCTCAGTGGGTGGATTAGCATTTGCTCTAGCTGCCCAAGACACAGTAAAGAATTTATTTGGCTCAGTAACAATATTTACTGATAAACCCTTTGATGTCGGAGATTGGATAGTATTTGACGGTAACGAAGGAACAGTCGAGGAAGTAGGAGTTAGATCTACCAGGATTAGAACATTTTATAATTCAGTCGTGTCTATCCCAAACGGCAAGATTTCCGATATGGTAGTAGATAATATGGGAAGACGTGAGTATAGAAGATTAAAAACCAATATAGGCGTAACTTATGATACACCACCAGAGTTGATAGAATTATATGTAGAAGGGCTAAATAAATTAGTCATGTCCGAAAAATATACCAGAAAATATGGATATGATATTTATTTGAATTCTTTTGAAGATTCAAGCTTAAGTATCTTAGTTTATATATTCTTCGAAGTTGAAAATTGGACTCAAGAATTACAAGCCAAACAGTCCTTTATGATTGAAGCTATAAAACTTGCAGATGAACTGGGAATTAGATTCGCTTTCCCAACGAGTACCTTGTTTGTTGAAGACTTTCCAGAGAAACAAAGCAAAACGCCAGAATACAATGAAGACCAAGAGTTCTACAACGCTAAATTAAAAAAATACCTTGAAGACAAAGACAAAAGAAACAATACTAAATAGAATTATTTTTTATTTATATATTAAAATGTATAAAACTATTTAGAATATTTAATTATTTGTTTTGGTGGAAATAAATAATCTATTTAGTTTTGTAATCATTTTTAAAGACCTTTTAAAATAACTGGTCAAAAAACTGGTCGAAAAAATGAAAAAACAATTAAATAGTGGTTTAGCTTTAATTGGCCATGGTACACAATTAGGATTATCAATGATAATTGGTGTAGTCATAGGTCAATGGTTAGATGAAAAGTATGATACTTCTCCCCTATTATTGATCATTAGTTCTTTAGTTTTTTTTACTTCATCAATGATATTTTTTATCAAATCAGTAAGTAAAACAAACAAGAAAATAAAAGAAGAAAAAGATGTTATATGAATTATTATTAGCACTTTCAATTATTTTGATAAAGTTTGTTTATACAATTATTATTTATAAAACTTTACCAATAAATAATTGGGATTTAGCAAATAAAATTCTTTTTAAACATACTATATTTAAAAATATAGTATTAATTACCTTAGCGTTAGGAATAATATTTTATTTGAATATAGATTCATATTACTTTTTCTTATTTTTTATGTCCTTTTATTTTATCTCAATGTTATTTGAGATTGTATTATTAAAAAAAATTAGAACAAACAAAGATTAGGTTTAATCAATGTCTAAAGAACATATTGCAGAGAATACTCTTGAAGAGTCTAGTCAACATAATGAACATGGCGGAGACCCTATAAAAGAACTATTAAATGGTCTTGGAGATCACCACGATTTGACAGTATTTAATCATGTAATAGCTCCACTTCCGATTATTTTATATGACGATGGCGGTTTACATTTTTACTCTTCTGTTCATTCAATGGAAGAAACTGGTGATTACACTATGGAACATCACCACATTGTAAAAAAATCTGACCATAGCTCCCCAGACTTAAACCTATCTATTACTAACTTAGTATTTTTTGAGGTAGTTGCTGCAATATTTCTGATTTTTATTATGTCAAAAGTTGCAGGTAAGTATAAGAAAAATCCTATGAAAGCTCCATCAGGACTTCAAAACATAGTTGAAAGCTTCGTTACATTCGTTAGAGACGACATTGTTAGAGCAAATATTCCAAGAAGAGAAACAGCTGATAGATTAACTCCATATTTCTTATCAATATTTTTCTTCATCTATGTAGCAAATATGATAGGCATGATACCCGGTGGACACACTCCAACTGGGAATTTTAGTGTAACATTAGCACTTGCAATTACAGCATTCTTCGTAATTAATTACACTGCAATTAAAGATGAAGGAATTGGTCATTATCTCGCACACTTGACCGCAGGAACACATTGGTCATTATGGATATTAATTATTCCTATCGAAATAATGGGTATGTTCATCAAACCAGGAGTGTTAGCAATTCGATTATTTGCAAACATGACAGCTGGACACATCATTATGTTCGCTCTTATAGGAGTGATATTTCTCTATAAAACAGTAATTGCTGGAATTCCAATTACAGCTTTTGTTCTATTTATTTATTTGATAGAACTTTTAGTAGCATTTTTACAAGCATTTATATTTACAATGCTTACTTCGATTTTCGTTGGCTTAAATTTAAGCCATGGCGAAAGTCATTAATATAGTATAAAATTTATTTTTTAATCATTATTTCAATTAAGGAGTACTTTAATGGAAAATTTAGGAATGTTATCTGCAGGTTTAGGAGCTGGTTTAGCTGTAATCGGTGCAGGTTTAGGTATCGGTAAATTAGCTGCTGCAGCATTAGAAGCTGCTGGTCGTCAACCAGAAGCTGCAAGCTCATTGCAAACAATGATGATTATCGCTGCTGCCCTTATAGAAGGTGTTGCATTCTTTGGTCTGTTTATTTGCTTTAAAATGGCTGGTTAATAAAATTTATAAGGCTCTTTTAGAGTATTTACCTTTGAGAGCCTTCTTTTATTCATAGTTATAAAAAGGAAAGACAATGGAAGGAATGTTAACTCCAAATCCAGGTCTAATGATTTGGACCTTGATTATCTTTGCGATATTATCTGTTATTTTAGTGAAATTTGCTTTTCCAGTTATTCTCAATGCTCTTAAAACAAGAGAAGAAGGAATTGCAAACTCTATCAAGAATGCAGAAGAAGCTAATAAAAAAGCAGAATTGATTTTAGCAGAATCTCAAAAGAAATTTGACAATGCTCAAGCAGATATCTCAGAATTAATTGCTAACGGCAAAAAACAAGCTGAAGAAATTGTTTTAAAAGCAAGTCAAGATGCTGAAGATGTTAAAAAATCTAAAATTAATAATGCTCTAAAAGAAATTGAAAGAAATAAACAAGAAGCAATATTAGCATTAAGAAGAGAAGTAGCTGATTTAGTTATGGAAGCTACAGGCAAATTATTAAATGAAAAATTAGATAAAGATAAACATCAGTCTATGGTAGAGTCATATATTGATAAATTACCTAAAAACTAATATTTAAAAATAATTATTGATTAAATACACGGAATAAATTTATGCGTGAACATAAGATATCAGAACGCTACGCTCGATCAATATTTGGCATAGCAGAAGAGCAAAAAACTACAGATGAAGTATTTAAAGATATGCTATATATCAGAAAAGTATTAGATAATTCAAAAGATTTATCTGTGGTATTATCAAGCCCAGTTATCAAACCAGATAAAAAGCAATCTATTGTTCATGAAATATTTAATAATGGAGTATCTAAAATTACTCTTAGTTTTTTATCGTTATTAGCAAAAAAACAAAGAATTAAACTCATAGAAAACATAACTTATGAGTATGAAAACTTATTTAATTTGCTAAATAATCGCATCAATATAGATATTACTTCTGCTATTGAACTTGATGAAAATGTTAAAAATAATATAATCGAAAAAATTAATCAATTCTCTAAAAAAACAAGTATTCCAAACTATAAAATTGATAATAAAATCAAAGCTGGAATTAAAATTCAAGTAGAGGATTGGGTTTATGATGCTACTTTAGAAAATAGAATGGAAGCATTATACAAGAGACTAACAAAAGGGTAATTTTTAAAATTATCATAATGATTTATAAACTGCAAATAAAATTATAAAGAAAATAAAAAAGGTAAATTAAATGGCTGACGTAAGACCTGAAGAAATATCGGCAATACTTCGCCGCCAACTGAGCGGATTTGAAAATGATGCAGATATATATGAAGTTGGGACAGTACTTCAAGTTGGTGATGGAGTTGCTCGTGTTTATGGGCTTACCAAGTGTATGGCTTCTGAATTAGTTGAATTCAATAACGGTGTTTTAGGCATGGTTTTGAACTTAGAAGAAGACAACGTAGGGGTTATGTTATTCGGCGATGACAGATTAGTTAAAGAAGGTGATACAGTTAAAAGAACTGGAAGAATTACTTCTGTACCTGTTGGCGACGAACTACTTGGAAGAGTTGTAAACTCATTAGGGCTACCAATTGATGGAAAAGGTGACTTAAACAGTAAAGTAACCTATCCAATTGAAAGAAAAGCTCCCGGTGTAATTGATAGACAACCCGTTGTTGAACCTCTTCAAACTGGCTTAAAAGCAATTGATGCCTTAATTCCTATCGGACGTGGACAAAGAGAGCTAATCATTGGTGATAGACAAACAGGTAAAACCGCTGTTGCTATTGATACCATAATTAATCAAAAATATTCACACTCTGATGAAGCTAAAGCCAAAGGTATTAAACCTGTATATTGCGTTTATGTTGCTATAGGCCAAAAAGGTTCTACAGTAGCAAACGTTATGAATATTTTAGAAAAACATGATGCTTTAAAATATACTATAATAGTTGCCGCAAATGCTTCTGACCCTGCTCCGTTGCAGTTTATAGCTCCTTATGCTGGTGCTTCAATGGGTGAATTTTTCAGAGACAACGGCAAACATTCTTTGATAATTTATGATGATTTATCAAAACAAGCCGCTGCTTATCGTCAAGTTTCTTTATTGCTTAGAAGACCTCCAGGACGTGAAGCATATCCGGGTGACGTATTCTACCTTCACTCAAGATTGCTTGAAAGAGCTGCAAAAATGTCAGACGCAAATGGCGGAGGCTCAATGACTGCTCTTCCAATTATCGAAACTCAAGCTGGTGACGTATCTGCATATATCCCAACTAACGTAATTTCAATTACTGATGGTCAGATTTATTTGGAACAAAATTTATTTAACTCTGGTGTTAGACCTGCCTTAAACGTTGGTATTTCCGTATCTCGTGTAGGTGGTAATGCACAGATTAAAGCTATGAAAAAAGTAGCCGGTCCATTAAAACTCGAACTAGCTATGTTTCGTGAATTAGAAGCATTTGCCAAATTTGGTTCTGATTTAGATAAATCTACTCAACAACAACTTACTCGTGGTTCTAGGCTTACAGAAATATTGAAACAAGCACAATATGAACCATTACCAGTAGAACAACAAGTAGTATTAATCGTTTGTGCAACCTCCGGTGCATTAGATGATTTACCAACAAATGTTCTAAAAAGATATGAAACTGAATTTTATGAATTCATGTTTGCACAACACCAAAATATCTTAGATACTATCAGAGAAACAAAGAAATTAGATGATGTAAAAGATGATTTATTAAAAGCTATAAATACTTTTACCGAATCATTTAAAAGAACAGTAAAATAAATTAATAATTTATGTAGTCAAATTCTTTATTAAAATTTAAAATTTGGCTACATATTAGAAATAATATGATATTACTCACAGGTGGAGCCGGTTTTATAGGTTCATGTTTGTTAAGCCGTTTAAATAACGAAGGAATTGAAGATATACTAATAGTAGATAATCTTTCAACTTCGACAAAATGGAAAAACTTACTTGGAAAAAAATATTCTGGATATGAAAATAAAGATATTTTCATTGACGAACTGAGATTTGGCAAATACGATGGATTAATTGATTATATATTTCATATCGGTGCTTGTTCTTCTACTACTGAAAATGATATAGATTATTTAATGTATAATAACTATAACTTTAGTAAAGAATTAGCCCAATTCGCTCTTTCAAATAATATTTCAATGATGTACGCCAGTTCTGCCGCAACCTATGGTGCAGGAGAAAATGGATATACAGATACTCTATTTGACAATCTAAAACCTTTAAACGGATATGGATATTCTAAACATATTTTTGACCAATGGTTGATTGCAAATAATTACGAAGATAAATTTACAGGCTTCAAATTCTTTAATGTATTCGGTCCTAATGAATATCATAAAGAATCTATGTCATCAATGGTTTATAAAGCATTCCATCAAATAAATGAAACCGCAAAAGTCAAATTATTTAAGTCAAATGATAAGAATTTTTCTGACGGCGGACAAAAAAGAGATTTCATTTATGTTAAAGATGTAATCGATGTAATGTGGAAAGCATATAAATCAAACGTCAAAGGTATCTATAATTTAGGAACAGGTAAATCCCGAGATTGGAACTCATTAATGAAAGCTGTCTTTAACTCTTTAAACAAAGAAGTTAATATAGAATATATTGAAATGCCCGACAGCTTAAAACGGCAATATCAGAACTTCACAGAAGCTGATATGGATAAATTAAATAGCAAATTAGAGCATAATTTCATGAGTTTAGAAGAATCTGTAAAAGATTACATTCAAAATTATTTGAACAAAGAAAACCCATATTTATAATAAATTTACAATAATAAAGAAATAAAATGGCAAGTTTAAGAGATATAAGAACCAGAATAAAAGGTGTAAAAAATACCTCAAAAATTACTTCTGCAATGAAAATGGTTTCGGCTGCTAAATTAAAAAAAGCACAAGATGCCACTGAATCTGCGAGACCTTATGTTGTTAAAATGAATGAAGTCTTGTCCAATTTAGTTTCAGCTATTGGCGAAGGGTACAGCCATGACCTTATTAGAAATTCAGAAGAAGTAAATTCCATTGCTATAGTAATAATTGGTTCTGACAAAGGTCTATGCGGTTCTTTTAATAATGGAATGTTTAAGTTCACTAAAAACTATATTGAAGAAGAAATTAAAAAAGTAAATCCAAATGCTAAAATTTCTTTAGTAACCGTAGGTAAAAAACCAACCCAACATTTTAGAAAATATGATTTCGAAAAATTAGGCCAATTCCCCGATATTTTTACTAACTTATCTTTCGAATCTTCATTGAAGATTGTAGATACTGTTAAAGGCGATTTTATCGATGGAAAGTTCGACAGAGTTTATGCTATTTACAATGAATTTGTTAATGTTATTACTCAAGTTCCAAAAATTCACCAACTCCTCCCTATCGAAGCAAAATCAACTCACAAAAAAACTTCCATAGTTACAGATTATGTTTTTGAACCAGACCAAAAATTAATAATGGATGAACTTTTACCTAAATTGTTAAATATTTCAATCTGGAGATTTCTATTAGAATCGAATGCAGCCGAACAAGCATCAAGAATGATGGCTATGGATTCTGCTACAAACAATGCAAATGAATTATTAGACAGTCTTAATATTGTTTACAACAGAGAAAGACAAGCTGCTATTACTACCGAGATGTTAGAAATCGTTGGCGGAGCAAACGCTTTAGAAGGAAAATAAATTATATATAAAAATTTATTTCTATAATATTTATATAAGAGCAACAAAATTAGTTGCTCTTTTTTTGTATTATTCTATATATTCAAATTAAATATATCCTTAATTTTCAAAGTATTTATATGAAATTAATCATATATAATTAGAAGAATTAAAACATTGTCTATTTTTTTATACCAATAAATATTATTATATTGTGTAGTCAATGTAAAAATATCAATATATTTATAATGTCAAAAATATTAGTTATAGAAGATACAGAGCTTATCAGAGAAAATCTTGCTGATATTTTAGAGTTTTCAGGCTATGAAGTTTATACGGCTGAAAATGGTAAAATTGGAGTTGAATTAGCTATAAAACACCTCCCAGATGTAATTCTATCAGATATACTTATGCCAGTCATGAGTGGCTATGAAGTCCTAGAAACACTTCGGTCAAACCCTTCAACTTTCTTTATACCATTTATATTTTTATCCGCAAAAGCTGACAGAGAGAATATCAGACACGGTATGGCATTAGGAGCAGATGACTATATCACCAAACCATATAAAAATGACGACTTGTTAGCATCAATCAAAGTTCGATTAGAAAAAACAAAAAATATACGAGAAAAAGCAGATGAAAAAATTTCTCAAATTCGTAATGTACTTTCTACTTCTTTGCCTCACGAAATGTTAACCCCCCTAAATGGTATAAATGGTTTTTCTCAACTGCTACTTAATGATTTAAAAGACTTAGAAAAAGATGAAATTGAGTTGATGGTAAGAAATATCCATAATAGTGGAAAAAGATTAAATCATTTAATTGACAATTATATTTTATATAACCAACTAAATGTTTTAGGAAAAAATTATGAAAACCTTACATCAGTTAAAAAGAGTTTTATCCCCTCATTTAAAATTCATGAAATTAGCAATGATTTAAAATCAGAATATAACAGAGAAATTGATATTCAGACTTACGATGATGAATTAGTTTTAGAAACAAATGACATTTTATTTAGTAAAATTATTTTTGAAATTTTAGATAATGCACTAAAATTTAGCAAAAAAGGTATAATTCAACTAAAAGCTTATGCTAAAGAAGATAACTTTCATATTACTATCAGAGACGAAGGTAGAGGTATGACAGAAGAACAAATAAATTCAATCGAAGCTTTTACCCAGTTCGATAGAGATGATTATGAGCAGCAAGGAATGGGCTTAGGATTATGTATAGTAAAAACAATTATTAATCTGATCGATGGCGAATTTAATATTCAATCAGAATTAGAAGAATTTACAGAAGTCAATATAGGCATTCCGATTATCTCATTTTCATAATATTTGATTGTTTTTTATTATTATTTAATTATTTTATGACAATTATATTGAAGTTTTCTTTAATTCTTTAATGAAATGGATAATAAAATGGCAAAATATGAAAAATGGTTTGAAATTCCCACCAATCATTTCGAAAATACTAAAAATTTTTATGAAGAACTGTTTAATCTACGCCTACAAGAACAAGAGCTGTTCGGTACCGTATTTGGTATTTTTTCATCAGTGATTGAAGGTAAAGGACCTGCAGTCAAAGGAACAATTATCAAAGGGGAAATATTCAATCCAAAAACTTCAAAAACAACTTTATATTTTAATTGTAAATTTAACCTTGACAAAACTCTAAAAAAAGCTATTGAATTTGGCGGTTCAGTAATCAAAGAAAAAAGTTTTCTTGGCGATAACTTAGGTTATGTCGCTGAAATTGCAGACCCAGAAGGAAATAAAATTGGATTGCATTCGAATGAATGATTTAATCTAATTATAAAACTACTTAATTCTCAAACTCCTCTATTTTTAGTTGCAATTTCTCCCATTTTTGCATCGCTTTTTTCAAATTAGAATTATTGCTGACTAAGTCCTCGTTTAATTTTTTCATTAATTCTACATCTGAGGCAGCTATTGGGTCTTTAAACTGCAACTCTATATCCTCAATAGTTTTTTCATATTTATTAATTTCTTTTTCAATATTAAAAATATCTCTATCCAATTTTTCTCTTTCTCTTTTTTGCAGTTTCATCTGTTTATAACCTAAAGCTCCACTACTTTTAGTTTCTACCTTTTTAGTTTCAGGTTTTTGTTTCGCAGAAAGTTCTGATACATTTTCTATTTCAAATTTTTCTAAAAATTCTCTTATATCTCCTGGATACTCTTTTATAGCTTTATCTCTAAACAACACAGTCTTATTAGTTAAATCTTCTAAGAACTCTCTATCGTGAGAAACAATTATTATTGAACCATTAAACTCCTTAAGTGCATTTTTTAACACATCTTTTGAATCCATATCAAGGTGATTAGTTGGCTCATCCATTATTAAAAAATTTATCGGTTCTAACATCAATTTTGCCAAAGCTAATCTCGATTTTTCACCTCCAGATAGAACCTTTATTTTTTTATAAATATCATCACCCGAAAATAGGAATGCGCCCAATAAAGATCTTACTTTTGTCCGCATCTCCCCTGTTGCCGAATTATCAATTAATTCAAAGGCTGTCTGACTTCCGTCCATCATTTTTGCTTGATGTTGTGCAAAATATCCCATCTTGACATTATGTCCAATCTCTATCTTTCCATCATATTCCAACAATTCAGCAAATATTTTTGATAATGTAGATTTTCCTTCTCCATTTTTTCCGACGAAGGCAATTTTATCTCCTTTTTCAATGGCAAAATTAATATTTTTCAGAACTAATTTATCGTCATAAAATTTAGTTAATTTTTTTGTTTCTAATATTAATCTCCCACTTTTTGGAGCTGGTGGAAAATTAAATTTGATGCTAGATGTATCTTCGTCATCTACTTCTATTCTTTCTAATTTATTTAATAATTTTTCTTTTGATTGGGCTCTAGAAGTTAAGGTTGCTTTTGCTTTAAATCTTTCAATAAATCTTTCTGTTTGTGCTATCTTCTTATCCTGATTTTTCTTAGCAGCAGTCTGTATTTGTCTTTGTTCTTTCCTATAAATCATAAACTTTGAATAATTCAAGCCTTTGTCATATATCTTACCTAGTGATATTTCAATTGTACGGTTTGTCATATTATCCAAAAATCGCCTATCATGTGATACTATTAGTATTGCCCCTCTATAGTTTTTTAGAAAGTTTTCAAGCCAAATTACTGATTCTATATCTAAATGGTTTGTAGGTTCATCAAGCAAGATACAGTCAGGGTTTGATAATAGTATTTTTGCAAGTTCGCATCTCATCTGCCAACCACCACTAAACTCATCCATATCTCTGTCCATATCCGAATTAGAAAAACCTAACCCTCTCAATATTTTTTCTACTTTTGCTTCTTTTTCGTTTCCTCCTAAAATAGAAAATCTATCACTTGCTTCACTCAATTGATTAATCAAGTCAGAATATTCATCTGATTGATAATCTTCCCTATCTGTTATTTCCTTAGTTAAATACTCAATTTTTTCTTCTAACTCTACTAATTCCTTTAATGCAGTTTCCGCTTCTTTTTTTAAAGGCAAAGTGTATTGATAAGACCCTTCCTGAGGCAAATATGAAATTTTATAGTTCTTGGGAATATTTATATTCCCATTCTCTGGATTAATTTCATTGGCAATGATTTTCAATAAAGTTGATTTTCCAGCACCATTTTTTCCTATTAATCCTATCTTATCATTAGTTTTTACATTAAATGCAACATTGTCAAAAAGGAAATTACCGCCAAATTGAATTGAGAGATTTGATACTGAAAACATTAAAAATCAATATTTGAATTTAAAAAAATAATTAACTACAAAAATAAGTAGATTACATTTAAGGTCAGAAAAATAATTTCTTATTCTTCATTAGGTAATGATACTATTTGACACCAATATTTAGAAATACCATTTATTATGGAAAGCAAGTCTTGAAATGAACCGGGTTTAGTTATGTAACCACTTACACCTAAATTATAAGTTTTAAGAATATCTTCTTCAGCTTTAGAAGTAGTTAAAGCAACAACTGGTATAGATTTCAAATTATCATCTAACTTTATTTCTTTAAGTGCCTCCCGCCCATCTTTTTTAGGCATATTCAAATCCAATAAAATTAATTTAGGTTTAGGAAATTCACTTTTATCAGCATATTTATTCCTATTATATAAAAAATCTAATAACTCTTCTCCATCTTCTACTTCATAAATCGGATTCATTAACCTCGCCTCTCTAAATCCATCAATTAAGAGCATTCTATCTTCAGGGTCGTCGTCAGCTAACAATATTGAAATCGAATCATTATTAATTTTTTGCATTTTGTCGTCCTAACAAATAATATACATTATAGATTACTTTTATTTTTACGCTAACAATAGTTACGATAATCAATATGTTTTATTATTTTTTATTATTGGTTAAAAATCAAATTAAATATACTTAAATAATCAATAGCGTCCTAAATAAATTATAGACATAGTAATCCCTATTGATTTTGTGTAAAAATCAATAATTTTTTACTTATTGGAAAAAAGAACCCCCTGTATGAATATGTCTGGTGGTGATTTGCCACT
>Ga0209692_10000859_pt1 | contig 52786 bp, 30 predicted proteins | sample tdDd472_FD_187129 | JGI IMG/M metagenome (GOLD analysis project Ga0209692, IMG submission 187129) | Marine sediment microbial communities from the Atlantic coast under amendment with organic carbon and nitrate - tdDd47.2 (SPAdes)... | ecosystem: Environmental > Aquatic > Marine > Coastal >... | reverse complement strand
CGACGGACGCCACCTCGGCGTCGGTGCGGACCACCGCGCCGGCCCCGAGCGCCGCGAGCCGCAGCGCGTCGACGAAGGCCCGGTTGTCGACCTGATGGTCGCCGGGGGCGTGAATCGCGCCGGCCACCCGAGGCGAGAGCAACGGCTCGAGGTCGCGACACGCGTCGCCATCGAGCCACTGCACGTCGAGCCCCTCGGACCGCTGGTACTCGAAGAGCCGAGCGAGGGTCTCGACGTCGTCGCGATCGAGCGCGGGCACCAGCGTGCCGGTGCGATCGTGCCCGACCACGGCGCCCGACGCGGCCTCGAGCGCTGCGACGAACGCCGGCCACCGGCGCTGGCTCTCGGCGGCGAAGGCCAGCAGCTCGTGCTCGTGAAATTCGATCTCGGCGTGCGGCGCGAGCATGCCCGCGGCGGCCCAGGACGCCTCGCGCCCGGGGGTGCCACGTTCGAGCACCAGCACCTCACGCCCCGCTGCAGCGAGACGCCACGCGAGACCGAGCCCCATGACTCCTGCGCCGACGATGACCACCGGCGCCGCTGAACCGACCATCACAACCTCTCGAAGGCCTTCGCGAAGGACCGCGCGGCACGCTCGGACGCAGCCGCACCCTCGCAGAAGGGGGTCAGCGCCGCGCACCCCCACGCACCCGCCGCGACGAGCGCGGGCACGCGGTCGGGGGTGACGCCGCCGAGCGCGAGAATGGGCACGGACGCGGCGCGCGCCAGCGTCGACAGCCCGTCGAGCCCGATCCCGGGGTGCCCGGGCTTCGACGCCGTCGGCCAGATCGGCGAGACGATGGCCCACGAGGCACGGCGCGCGCGGTCGAGCTCGGCGCGGTCGTGCACGCTCGCGCCGATCTCAGCGGCCGGACCACACACGGTTCGGGCCACCGCCACCGGCAGGCCCGCCGCGGGCAGCTGCACGCCGGCGAGCCCGCGCGCGACGCAGACGTCCGCACGGTCGGTGACGAGCACCTGCGACGCGGGCACCCGCGCGCACACGGCATCGACGACCGTCAGGAGCCGCCGCGCCGTCGCGTCACGGCCCCGCACGAGCACCCGGGGCGCGCCGCCCCGGATCGCTGCGTCCGCCGCGTCCACAGGGTCGTGCCCGGTCGCCTCGCACCGGGCGAGGTCGACGATCGCGATCCAGCGGGGCGTCACGCCAGCGCGTCGATGGCGGCTTCGACGTCGGACACGTGCGTGACCTCTTCGCCCTTCACCTTGCGGCGCACGCGGACCTTGTCCCACACGTTGCGGACGATGCCCTCGCCGTCGACGAGGAAGGTCGAGCGGACGATGCCCATGTACTCGCGGCCGTAGTTCTTCTTGAGTCGCCACACGCCCCATGCCTCGGCGGCTTCGTGGTCCGGGTCGGCGAGCAGGCGGAAGTTCAGGTCGTACTTCGCGATGAACTTCTGGTGCCGGGCCACCGAATCGGGGCTGACGCCGAGCACGACCACGCCGCGCGAGGTGAGTGTGTCCATCCGATCGCGGAAGTCACACGCCTCTTTCGTACAACCGGGCGTATCGTCCTTCGGATAGAAGTACACGACCACGGTCTGACCGCGCAGGTCGGCAAGGTCGATGTTCGTGCCGTCATCGGCTTCGAGGGCGAGCGCGGGGGCCGGCGCGCCGACAGTGACATTCGGGTTGGACATATTTGAAGCTCCGTCTATGTTGGAGAAGTGGTCGAGGCCGGGTTCACGGCCACCTGTGCCTGCGGACGAGTATCGTCGGCGGGGAATGGCACTACAATTGTCGTGGGAGCGACCGTCGGGGAGACGGAAGCAGACCGGCTCGCAAACGGGCTCGGAGTACGATGACCCTCTATTTGTCGGACCATCTCGCATCGATGGATGCGGCCACCCTCGCCTGCGGTGCGCACCGTACCGGGGTGCCGTCGGCGCGACCGCGCATCGTCGCGGCGGCGTGGACGCAGCCGTCCGGTGCCCGGCGCCTGCTGCGGCGCGCGGACGAAGCGGGCGGCGGCGCGCTCCTGCGCCTGCTCGTCGAGCACGCCGGCTCGCCGGTGCAGCTCACGGACGCCATGCGCGCGGAGTCCCGCCGCCTGTGCGGCTGGTCCCCCGTGGCGTGCTCCGAGACGACAGCGACGCTGCCGCTCGAGATCGGCATCGCGCTGAGCAGCAACGCCCGCGTCGAGCGCGGGTTCGTCGCCACCCTCGTCGGCCGCACCGCTGTGACGGACCTCGTCGCCCTCGCCAACGAGCTGGGCGTCGCCACCCGCGGCACCGAGCCGACCCTGCGACGCCGCGTGGCCCGTGCGATCCTCGCCGCGCCCGATGACGCCATCGACGCCAACGCAGCGGCCGAGCTCGCCCGCATCGGGCACCTGCGCAACGCCGAGATCGACGGGGTTCGCCCGGTCGCCGGCCACGCCGGCCGCGCCTTCGACGTCGAAACGGCGGGCGGCACCTTCCGCATCGCCCCGCGCGAACAAGCCGATCGCCTCGGCCTGCACTTCGAAGCGCCGGAGTTCGAGGCGCGCTCTGCCGCCACGAGCACCACACGCCGTCGCCTGCCGACCGTGCTGCCCGTGGGAGCGCTGATCACGTTCTCGACGACCCGCGCCACGGACGACGCGCTCAAGGAGCCGGCGTTCCGCGACCTCATCCTGCACCGCATCGACGAGCGCCGGGTCGTCACCCGGGCGTCCGTCTCGGCGGCCGAAGCCCGAGCGTGCCTGACCCGTCTCGGGTTCGACCTGTCCACTCTGGCCGAGGGGGCGCGACGTGCGCGCAGCTGAGATTGTCGAGCGCCGTGGCCCCGAGGGCCGCGAGGCGCTGTGTGCAACCCTTCGCGCGGCATCCGCGTCGCCGTCCGACCTCGTCGACGCCATGCGCGGCCCGTCGATCGTCGGCGTGTTTCAGCGGGCCTGTCGGTCCGTCGCCGCCCGCGAAGACCTCGGCCTGCTCGTCGCCAACCCGTGGGAGCCTGCGGAGGACGAGGAGATCGGGCACGTGCCCCTCTTCGAGCGCCTCGGGCTCATCGAACGCGACGGCGACCTGTGGCACGTCAACGCGGACATGGCCCTCGCGCTCGTGCCGTCGACGCCCTGGGAGTTCGGCTACGTCGCGACCCTCGTCGCCCGGCTCAATGCCGAAGACACGAAGGTGCTGTCCCGCGCCGTCGAGGTCGGCCCGCGCCCCCACCCGATCGACTTCGTCATCGACGCGTCGGCCGCGGCCATCGACCCCGATCGCGTGAAGCGGCACCTCGCGCACCTTACCGAGAAGGACCGCGAGGCCCTGCACCAGGCCCTCGAGCTCGGCGAGCTGCCCGACGAGGTCAGCGGCCTCAGCGCCGATTCGGCGGTCGCGCATGTCACCCTCGACCCCGGGCCCGCAGGCCAGCGCGGCCTGCTCTTCTGGCTCGCGTGGCCCGATCGCGACGACGAGGCGCGCCCGCTCGTGGCCCTCGAGCTGCAGAGCGAGCTGCAGCAGTGGCTCGACGAGGTGCCCCCGGCGCCGGACGTGGAGCGGGTGCGCGCGCGCAAGCGCCCGACCCGCCGCACGGCCACCGGCCGCAAGACCTCGCCCGGCGCGCCGAAGGGCCCGCCGAAGACCGGTCGCAACGAGGCCACCCCCGGCCCCGCGAGCCGGTCGATCACGCCGGGCAACGGCATCCGCGGCATCGTGACCGGTCCGCACCAGCAGGTGTCGATGCCGTCGGGCCCGACCCTGCGCGCCCCCTTCACGACCACCGGTGGCTCGCGTGCGATCCCGGCAGCGTCGGTGCGACCGGCCTCTGCGCTGGTGGACCTCGAGTCCGCGCGCCTCGCCGCGGACGCGCGACGCGATCCGGAGCTCGGCGCGTCCGTGCTCGACATCGTTGCCGAGACGATTGTGGTTCTGCACGACGGCGTCGACGCGACGGACTGGGCCGAGCGCTGCGCAGCGCGCCTCGGATTCGGCGCCAACTGAGCCCCCTGCGCACCGCCTCGAAGGGGTTGACAGGACTGGATCGCACCCGCTAGCTCTGACGTCAGGCTACAGGGAGGCGGGTCATCTGGCGTGACGCGTCTGCTGTAACCTCGGAGAGCGAGCGTGGACGTGGATTCATGCCCGCCCCCTGCATTGCTCCCGTTCGGTTTTCGGGTCGAGCCTCCGTTGAGTACGACGCCTGCGCCTCGCAAGCAGCGCCCGACCCTCGTGCTGTGCTTCTTCAGTCGCCGCGCCCCCGTCGCGCGACGGTTCCCTCCCGACCGCACACCGTGACGCCTTGACGGAGAACGAAAGCGCTGAAGCGCGCCCGACGTCGACGGACTTCCGTTCGCTTCAGGCGACCTTCGTGCCTCGCACCGAGGCCCCCGGACAGGGGCGGCTGTACTTCTGGTGCATGCCCCCGCGGCGCGTGGACTACGCCCGCCGCAGCCTGTCCGCCCTCGGCGTGCTGCGCCGTGGCAAGTCCCCGCCGACCGGACGGGTCGAGCTCGTCATCCCCACCCCGACCCGCAACAAGGCCGAGGACTGGGAGATCGCCGAGCTGATGGGCATCCGCCTGCCGCTCGTCGAGACGGTGCGTGGCCTCGTCCGCCTCGACCTCGAAGAAGCGCGCCGCAAGCGCGTGTCCGACTCGGTGCGTGTGTGGTCTCTCGCCGCGAAGCTCGCCGTCGAGCTCGTCGCGGCCGGCCACGTCGTGCCGCTCATCGACCGCAACGAGAAGGACGAGCCCTACGCACGGTGGGCCATCACGAGCATGACGTCCGAGACCCGCGACCGCCTCGCGGAGCTCGAGCGCGCCATGCCGATCGCGGGCCACGCCCTCGTCTACCAGGACGGGCAGGCCCACGACAACGCGAAGAAAAAGAAGAAGAGCCGGCGGCGCCGCAAGCGCAAGCCGGTCACGCCGGACACGCGCGTGTGGCGCGCCGACCTGCTCCTGCGCGCCTTCCTCGACAGCGTCGCCGACGCGATCACCCGTGAAGCGTCACCGTCGACGTCCCGCGACCGCCCCCGCAAGGACAACCGCGAGCTCGCGCCGTGGGAGCTCCGCTGGCGGTACTCGCTGACCGCCGCCGACCCGTCGTTTGAACACGCCGGGCTCGTCGAGCAGCCCCTGATCGACGAGGTGATCCGCTGGGCGTCGCCGGTTCGTCCGCGCCTGATGAGCGGGTCGCCGTACTCGGTCGCCTACCAGCTCGAACAGCCCGGCAGCTCGCCCGAGACGACCGGATACGGCGACGCGTGGTTCCTGCGCTACATGCTGCAGGCCAACGACGACCCGAACATGATCGCGGACGTCGCCGATGTGTGGGACACGCGCTCGTCGCGCTTCGACATTGCCGGCCACACGTTCGTGAATCCGCACGAGACGCTGCTGGAGTCCCTCGCCGAGACGGCGCGGCTCTTCCCCCCGGTGGCGCGGTCGCTCTACGACGCTCGCCCCCGCGGCGTACTGATGACGACCGAAGAGGCGTGGCACTTCATCCGCAACGTCGGCCCCATCCTGCACCAGTTCGGCATCGGCGTCCGCGTCCCGGCCGAGCTGCGTTCGGACGGTCAGCAGCGCCTGCGCCTGCGCCTGCACGTCGGCGACGACGAGCACTGGTCGCAGGACAACGAGCCGTCGAAGGTCGGCCTCAAGGCGCTGGCGGACTTCCGCTGGCAGGTGGCCCTCGGTGACGCCGAGCTGTCGCCCGAGGAGTTCCGCGAGGTCGCCGCGCTCAAGCAGCCCCTCGTCCAGTGGCGCGGCCAGTGGATGGCGGTCGACCCGGACCAGATGGCCCGGATGGAGCAGCTCTTCGAGGGCGCCGAGTCCACCGGCACGATGGACCGCGCGACCGCCCTCGCGGCGGCACTGACCGGCTCGATGGCGACCCAGGGCGGCCCGATCGAGGTCGTCGCCGAGGGCGAGATCAAGCAGCTCGTCGATGCCCTCAAGGGCCGCGACGGGTTCGAGCCGATCCCGACCCCCGACGGGTTCGAAGGCACCCTGCGCCCGTATCAGGAGCGCGGCCTCACCTGGATGTCGCAGATGTGCGACCTCGGGTTCGGCGTCTGCCTCGCCGACGACATGGGCCTCGGCAAGACGATCCAGGTCATCGCCCTGCTGCTGTCCGCGAAGGAGCGCGAGCAGTGGACGGGTGGCGCCGCGTTGCTCGTCTGCCCCACGTCGGTCCTCGGCAACTGGGAGCGGGAGCTGCGTCGCTTCGCGCCCGGACTCAAGGTCGCGCGCCACCATGGGCGCGGGCGCCCCGGGGACCTCAAGGCCCTCGACGCCTGCATCAAGAAGGCGGACGTCGTGCTCACGACGTACGTGATCGCCCGGATGGACATCGACCTGCTCACCCAGCGCGAGTGGCCGTTCGCGATCATCGACGAAGCGCAGAACATCAAGAACCCGACCGCCCAGCAGGCCCGCGCCATCCGCCGCCTCGAGGCGAAGCGGCGCGTCGCCCTCACCGGTACGCCGGTCGAGAACCGGCTCACCGAGCTGTGGTCGATCCTCGAGTTCGCGAACCCGGGCATGCTCGGCAAGCTGACGGAGTTCCGCCGGCGGTTCTCGGTGCCGATCGAGCGCTTCGGCGACAAGGTCGCGCGCGAGACGCTCCGACGCCAGGTCAGCCCGTTCATCATGCGCCGCGTGAAGACGGACCCGAACGTCATCCAGGACCTGCCCGAGAAGCAGGAATACAAGGTGTACTGCACGCTCACGCGCGAGCAGGCCAGCCTGTACCAGGCCGCGGTCGACACCGCACTGGAGACGATCGAGAGCGCCGAGGGCGTGCAGCGTCGGGGCAACATCCTCGCGCTGCTCACGCGCCTGAAGCAGGTCGTGAACCACCCGGCGCACTTCCTGAAGGACCGCGAGGGGCGGCTCACCGGCCGGTCCGGCAAGCTCGCGCGCATCACGGAGATGATGGAAGAGGTCATCGCCGAAGGCGACAGCGCCCTCATCTTCACCCAGTACAAGGAGATGGGTGACCTGCTCGTGCGGCACTTCAAGGACACCCTCGACCTGCCGGCGCCGTTCATCCACGGCGGCGTCCCCGCCGAGAAGCGGGACCGCATCGTCGAGGAGTTCCAGGCCGACGACGGACCCGGCGTCCTGCTCCTGTCGATCAAGGCCGGCGGTACCGGCCTCAACCTGACGCGCGCGACGCACGTCTTTCACTACGACCGCTGGTGGAATCCGGCGGTCGAGGACCAGGCGACCGACCGCGCGTACCGCGTCGGGCAGACCCGCAACGTGCAGGTGCACAAGATGATCGTCAGCGGCACGATCGAAGAGAAGATCGACGACATCCTGGAGTCGAAGCGCGGCCTCGCCGCGTCGATCGTCGGCACCGGCGAAGCGTGGATCACCGAGATGGACGACGCCGAGCTGCGTGAGCTGTTCAGCCTCGGCCACGCGGTCACGATCGACGACGAGGACGGGGAGTCGCCGTCATGACGAACGAGACGATCGGCGCATCCTGGTGGGGTCGGCGGTGGGTCGAGGCCCTCGAACGCCTCGCCACCGCCTGGCAGAGCCGCCTCCCTCGAGGGCGCGACTACGCCCAGAAGGGCCACGTCATCTCGCTGGCCGTCGCGTCGGGGCGCGTGAGCGCACGCGTGCAGGGATCGCGATCCCGCCCGTACAACACGACGATCGAGGTCCCGACCTTCCGCGAGTCGGACTGGAACGACCTCGTGAAGGAGCTCGCGGCCGAGGCCCGGTTCCCCGCGCAGCTGCTCGTCGGCTCGATGCCCGACGACATCGAGGAGCCCTTTCAGCGGCGCAACCTGTCGCTGTTCCCGATGCGGAACTCCGAGATGATCGGGTCGTGCTCGTGCCCGGACAAGGCGCGCCCGTGCAAGCACATCGCTGCGGTGCACTACGCCTTCGGTGAAGCGCTCGACCGCGATCCCTTCCTTCTCTTCAAGCTGCGCGGCGCGGACCGGGACGTCCTGATCCGCGGGTTCCGCCGGGCGTGGTTCGACGTCGACGAGCTCGGCGACGAAGACGAGACCGTGCTCGCGGACGTCGACGTCGGCGAGCCCGTGCTGCACCTGCTCGCCGACCGGTTCAACCGCTCGCCGGAACAGGTCGAGCAGATGTCGTTCACGATGCGCCCGCCGGCGTCGAGCACGCTGATGCTCGACCGCCTCGGTGCGCCGAGTTCGTGGCAGCTGCCCCTCGGGATCCATCAGCTGCTCGGGCCGGTGTACGGCGAAGCCGCCAGCCGCGCGCTCGACATTGCCCTCGCCGAGACCGCGTCCGCCGAGGCGGCCGCCGACGACGAAGACGCCACCGAAGCTGCCGAGACCGGGGCCGACGACGGGCGGTTCAAGACCCTCGATTTCGCGTTTGACCCGATCGACGCGCCGGCGGCCGAGGCGCCCGCCACCGAGGCGTTCGTGCTGCCCGAGTCTCTGGCTTCGGTGCTGCCGAAGGAACGCCCGGCCCCGCCGGTGCTCGCCGAGGCGCCGGCCGAAGAGTCTGCGCCGGTGCTGATCCGCAAGGGCGTGGCCGCGATCTCGCGGCGCCGGCGCAAGGGCCGCAACAGCGGCAACCTCGCCGCCGTGACCGCCGAGACACCCGCCCCGCAGGCTGCGCCGACCCCGCCGACCGAAGCGCCGGCAGACATGGTCGAGCCGAAGGCGAAGCGACGAAAGGGCAAGAAGGCGGAGCCCGAGGTCCAGACGATCGTGCGCCGTCGCGGCCGTCGCGTCGTCGCCCCGACGGACGACGACGCCCCGTCGGCCCCACCGCCGGATCTCGCGCCGCCCACCGTGCGCAAGCGCCGGGCCGTCGAGCCCGCTGCGGCGCCGGAGCCCGCGCCGAAGCCTCCGGAGCCGGACGCCGGCCCGGTGGTGCGCCGTCGGGGACGCCGTCAGGTCGCGACCGCGACCCGCGCCGCGCGCCCGCCGACGAACGATCCCGCCGTGCTCGACGCCCGCGCCCTCTCGGCGTGGGTGGAGCGGTCCGACGACGACGCCTGCCTGCAGGCCGCCCGCGACGCGTGGCGCGCCCAGCCGTCCGAGCACCGCTTTCGGCTGCTTGCCGCGGCTGCCGAGCGGACCGGCTCGCCGTGGCCCGTGCTGGCCGCCGAGGCCGAGCTCGCCGTGCAGTCGATCCCGTGGGACGCGGCCGCCGTGCCGGTGCCGTACCTGCTGTTGCTCATGGCGGCGTCGCGCTTCGACACCCTCATCGAGCTGCTCGATGGTGTCGACGCGCGGGTCTGGGAGGACGAGTCCGAGGTCGGGCCGCTGATCGCAACGTGGGCGCTTCTGGCCACGACCGCCGGGCACGAGCCCGACGCCGATGGCCCTCTGTCCGACGTGCAGGAGGACCTGCTCGATCGCCCGGACGACACCCTCGACCGCCTCGACGAGCCGCCGGCCCCCACCGGCGCGTGGCTCGAGTGGGCCGTGGAGGACAACGCCCCGGACGACGCGACCTGCGAGCGCCTGTTCGAGATCCTGCGCGAGACGACCGGCGCCCTCGTCGACGCCCGGGGCATCGCGTCCTCGGACCGCGTCGCCTCGCGCGCGATGCGCTACGTCGCGGCGACCGTCGAGGCGCTCGGCGTCGCGGGGCGTGAAGCCGACGCACGGCGCTTCACCGGCGACATGCGCGAGGCGATGGGGTCCCGAAAGCGCCTGTCGCGCGCCTTCGAAGCGGCCCTCGGGCGGCTGCCCGGGGCGTGAGCACGGGCAAGGTGAGCGCGACGTGCGTGTCGACCGCGCGCTTCGGGGTCGACCCCGAGCGCGTGGCGCTGCACGTCGGCGACGCCGTGACCGTCCTCGGCGCGCTGACCGAACGCCCGGATCTCGTGTACGCCGACCCGCCGTTCGCCACCGGGCGGCGCTTCGATCTGTCCGTCGACGTCGAGCTCGATGGCGAACGCACCCGGATCCAGCGGGCCGCGTTCGACGATCGGCTCGCTGACCTCGATGCGTTCACCGCGTTCATCGACGGCTTCGTCGTCGCCGCCCGCGAGGCCGTCGCAGACGACGGCAGCCTGCTCTTGCACCTAGACCACCGATTCGCCCACCGCGCCGCCGTCTGCTGCGACGAGCGGTTCGGCCCCGGCGACCGTGTGCCCGGGCGCACCGGGCCGGGGTTTCGCAACGAGCTGATCTGGACGTACGGGCTGGGCGGGTCGAGCCGGCGGTACTGGCCGCGCAAGCACGACACGATCCTCTGGTACACGCGGTCTGCGGAGTGGTTCTTCGAGCCACCGATGGTACCGGCGACGTCCCAGCGGCTGCGCGGTCGGATGAAGAAACGCCCGGACGTGCTCGACGTCCCGACCCTGAACAACATGAGCCGCGAGCGTGTGGGCTGGCCGACACAGAAGCCGGTCGAGCTGCTCGAGCTGCTGGTCGGCGCGCACACCCGCGCCGATGCGCTCGTCTGCGATCCGTTCTGCGGCAGCGGCACGACCGCCGTGGCGGCCGCCGGTCTCGGGCGCCGGGTGATCGCGTCCGACGTCAGCGCGGACGCCGTCGGGTTCACGCTCTGCCGGCTGCTGCGCGCCGGGCGCGGCGCCGTCGTGCGCGGCATCGAGTGGCGCCCGGACGCACCCGCTGGCGCGCCGCTGACGATGGCGTCCGTGGGGCGCATCACCGCCGACGGCTACGTCGCCGACCGCACCTGGGTCGCACCCGCGCGGGACGGCGATGGGGTCTGGCGCGGCCCGACCCCCACGCCACAACTGGCGCCCCCACGACCGGGCGACGCGTGGCGCGCACGAACGCTTGACGGACGGCACCTCGGAGCCGACTCGTTGCAGGTGAACAACGTGCCGTGGGTCGCGGCGGTCGCTGGTTGACACGCCCAGTCCGCTTCCCTATGTCTGCCGCGCCCAAAGTGGACCTATCGGGTCCACATTTCTCAGCCGAACGCGAGGACACGATGGAAGCGCTCGAGAAGCAGCTCCAGAGTGAGTACAAGTACGGATTCGTGACCGACATCGAGACGGACGATCTGCCGCCCGGACTCGACGAGGACATCATCCGCGCCCTCTCGGCGAAGAAGAACGAGCCGGAGTGGATGACCGAGTGGCGCCTCGAGGCCTACCGCAAGTGGCAGGGCATGACCGAGCCGCGCCACTGGCCGAACTTCGAGTACGAGCCGATCAATTTCCAGGCGCTGTCGTACTACTCGGCGCCGAAGCAGAGCGAAAAGCGCGAGAGCCTCGACGAGGTGGATCCGACGCTGCTCGAAACCTTCGAGAAGCTCGGCATCCCGCTCGCCGAGCAGAAGCGCCTGATGAACGTCGCGGTCGACGCGGTGTTCGACAGCGTGTCGGTGGGCACGACGAACCAGAAGATCCTCGAAGAGCACGGGGTCATCTTCTGCTCGATCTCCGAGGCGATCCGGGACTACCCGGACCTCCTGAAGAAGTACCTCGGTACCGTGGTGCCGCAGACCGACAACTACTTCGCGGCGCTGAACTCGGCGGTGTTCTCGGACGGCTCGTTCGCGTACATCCCGAAGGGCGTGAAGTGCCCGCTCGACCTGTCGACGTACTTCCGCATCAACCGCGAGAACACGGGGCAGTTCGAGCGCACGCTCGTCATCGCGGACGAGGGCTCGTTCGTGAACTACCTCGAGGGCTGCACGGCGCCCCAGCGCGACGAGAATCAGCTGCACGCGGCCGTCGTCGAGCTCGTCGCCCTCGAAGGCGCGACGATCAACTACTCGACGGTCCAGAACTGGTACGCCGGTGACGACCAGGGGCGCGGCGGCATCTACAACTTCGTGACGAAGCGCGGGCACTGCCGCGGCCGTCGCTCGAAGATCACGTGGACCCAGGTGGAAGCCGGCTCGGCGATCACGTGGAAGTACCCGAGCTGCATCCTCGAGGGCGACGAGTCCGTCGGCGAGTTCTATTCGGTGGCGCTGACGAAGGACCGGATGGTGGCCGACACGGGCACCAAGATGATCCACATCGGCAAGAACACCCGGTCGACGATCATCTCGAAGGGCATCTCGGCCGGCCAGTCGCACAACAGCTACCGCGGGCTCGTCCAGATTCGCCCGGGCGCCGACAACGCACGCAACTACTCGCAGTGCGACTCGATGCTCGTCGGCGACCGGTGCGGCGCGCACACCTTCCCGTACCTGGAAGTGCGCAACGACACGGCGACCATCGAGCACGAGGCGTCGACGTCGCGCATCAGCGCCGACCAGCTCTTCTATCTGCAGAGCCGCGGCGTCGACGAAGAGCAGGCGATCAGCATGCTCGTGCACGGCTTCGCGGACGAGGTGTTCCGCATGCTGCCGCTCGAGTTCTCGGTCGAAGCCGTGAAGCTGCTCGAGATGAAGCTCGAGAACAGCGTCGGCTGACCCGGCGCATCCTCCCACCGCATCCTCGCGCCGCGTGCGCACACCCCCGTCGAACGATGATCACGATCCGCGACCTGCACGCCGAGATTGACGGCACCGAAATCCTGAAGGGCGTCGACCTGACGATCCGCCCGGGTGAGGTGCACGCGATCATGGGGCCGAACGGCTCCGGCAAGAGCACCCTCGCTCGCGTCCTCGCCGGGCACCCGGACTACGAAGTGACGTCCGGCACGATCACGTACGAGGTCGACTTCCGCGAGAAGGACCTCCTCGACATGGAGGCCTGGGAGCGGGCGCGCGCTGGCGTGTTCCTCGCGTTCCAGTACCCGGTCGAGCTGCCGGGCGTGAACAACCGGACCTTCCTCAAGACGGCGTTCGATCAGATCACCACCGCGCAGGGCGCCGAGCCGCTGTCCGACGAGGCGTTTGCCGCGCTCGTGAAGGAGCGCGCACAGCTCGTCGACCTCGACGCGAGCTACCTCGATCGCGCCGTGAACGCCGGGTTCTCGGGTGGCGAGAAGAAGCGCAACGAGATCCTGCAGATGGCCGTCCTTCAGCCGCGCTTCGCGGTGCTCGACGAGACCGACTCGGGCCTCGACATCGATTCGCTGAAGACGGTGGCCAGCGGCGTGAACTCGCTGCGCGACGAGCACAATGCCTTCCTGCTCATCACGCACTACCAGCGCCTGCTGAACTACATCGAACCTGATCACGTGCACGTGTTCATGGACGGTCGGATCGCCCTGAGTGGCGATCGGTCCCTCGCGCTCAAGCTCGAGGACGAGGGATACGACTGGATCAAGAACACCGCGGCCTGAGGACGCACGATGACCTCACCCGCACTCTTCGATCTGTGGTCGGATGCGTTCGCGACCGTCGCCGGTCCCGACGCTGGCCCCTGGCACGACCGGCGCGCCGCGGCCCTGGAGGCCTTCGGCTCGCTTGGCTGGCCCGGGCGCAAGCACGAGGAATACCGGTACCTGTCGTTTCGGCGCATCGCCGGTACGGCATGGCGGCCGGCGCCCGCCCCGACGGTCGATGACGCCGTCCGCGCGGCCGTCGACGCCGCCGCGTTCGACGAGGAAGGCGCCCGCGTCGTGCTCGTCGATGGCCACCTCGTGCCCGAGCTGTCGACGGTCGCCGACGACGTGACCGTGCTGCCGCTCGCCGACGCGATCGCGGTCCACGGCGACCGCATGGCCGCCCTGGTCGCCGCCGAGCTCGACACGCCGGTCGACGGCCTCGTCGCCCTGCAGCAGGCGTTCGCCACCCGCGGGGTCGTGGTCCACGTGGGACGCGACGTCGAAGTCCGCGGCGCCGTGCACCTCGTGCACGTCACCTCGTCGGCCAACGGCGCAGCGCACTTCGTGACCCCGCAGCACTTCGTGCTCGCGGACCGGTTCGCCCGCGTGCACGTCGTCGAGTCGTGGACGTCTGTCGAAGGCACCGACGCCGAGCGGCTCGTGATGCCGTCGGTCTTCGTCGACGTCGCCGACGGCGCGAGCGTCGACCACGTGAAGGTGCAACTCGACGCCGCAAGCGCCGATCACGTCGGGCGCGGCTGGGTCCGCGTCGGGCGCGACGCCCGGTACCACCACTTCATCTTCGGACTCGGTGGGCGGCTGTACCGCGACACGCACACGATCCGCGCGACGGACCCGGGCAGCGAGACCCTGCTCTCGGCGCTTTGGGCGCCGCGCCCCGGGCAGTCCATCGACCTGCACACGGCGATCGACCACCTCGTGCCGGACTGCACCAGCGACCAGCTGTACAAGTGCGTGCTCGGCGAGCGCGGGCATGGCGTGTTCAACGGCAAGGTCTTCGTGCGGCAGGACGCGCAGCGCACCGCCGCCGAGCAGCTGAACAAGAACCTGCTGCTGCACCCGACGGCCCGCGTCGACACGAAGCCGCAGCTCGAGATCTTCGCTGACGACGTCACCTGCGCCCACGGCGCGACGATCGGCCGACTCGACAGCGACGAGCTCTTCTATCTGCACGCCCGCGGCATCGACGAGGCCGTGGCCCGCCAGATGCTGGTCGAAGGCTTCGCCGAGGACGTCCTCGACCGCCTCGACCTGCCGGGACTCTACGCAGCGCTTCGATCCCTCGTCCTCGACGCGGTCGCCACGAATGCGTCCGGGTCCGATGACCCCGGAGTCGCCTGATGGGCTTCTACATCCACGTACAGCAGACGCCGAACCCCAACGCGGTGAAGTTCATCTCGCAGTACACGGTGAAGACCGAGGGCAAGAGCAACTACAGCTCCGCCGGAGAAGCCGAACACAACCCGCTCGCCGTGAAGCTCTTCGAGGTCAGCGGCGTCTCGCACGTGTTCTTCTTCGACAACTACATCACGATCACCCGCATGGACGGGGTGCCGTGGGACGACCTGAAGCAGCCGATCGTCGACCTGCTGCAGGTCGAGCTGCCGGACCACAACCCGAACTACGCGGACCCGACGCCGGACGAGCCCGAGGTCGAGGTCGAAGACAGCCCCGAAGTGCGTGCGATCGACGAGATCCTCGACCGCACCGTGCGCCCCTACCTCGCCGCGGACGGCGGCGGCATCGTGGTGCAGAAGCGCGAGGGCGACATGGTCTTCGTGCGCTACCTCGGCGCCTGCGGTAGCTGCCCGAGCTCGATCGGCGGCACGCTCCAGGCGATTCAAGGCATCCTGCGCGACGAGCTCGGCGGCGACATTCAGGTCGTCGAGACCGGCTCGGCGGGTCAGATGTACGGGTTCTGGTAGGTCGTACCGCCCGACCCGCCCCCCGCGACGCCGACGTCGCGCGCCAGCGAACCGGCCCGGTGGGCTTCGAGCTCGCGGGTACGTGCGCGTGCGAGCGACGAGAAGTGGGCGGCCCCGAGCAACCCGATCGCGCCGCTGAAGAAGGTGGCGATCGTCGCGAGGCCGACCCACGCACCCGGGATCGGCGCCGCAGCGAGTGCGCCTCCGGCGAGGGCGATGCCGATGCAGATGCGCGCGGCGCGACGGGCGGACACGATGGACTGCTGCAGTTCGGTGGCGGTGAGCATCAGAGACTCCATGGGGTGAGGCCCTGCAAGGGGCCGGGGTGGCGTGCACCGGGGGCCATCGCCCCGTGCATGGGGCGTCGGTCCGGTGCGAGAGGTGCGCCCATCCGCGCGCGATCACGCCGGTGTGCGCCGGGCGAGATCAGAATCCGAAGAGGGCGCCGAAGCGCAGCGAGCGGTCGTACTCGTCGGCATCGACGAAGCGCCCCTCCGTCGGGACGTTGTGGCCCGCGACGTCGGCCCACGTGTCGCCGATGAAGTTGCCCAGGGCCGGCATGAGGCCACGCTCGCCCTGCTCGGCCGCGCGATCCGTGGTCGCCGACACGACGTCCGCGTCGCCGGTCGCGACACCGACCGCGATCGTGAGACCCTGCGTCGCGACGCCGTAGTCCCCATCGAGCGCGCCCGCCTGAATCGCGTCCGCCTGCTGGTACGCCGTCGCGGCGTCCCCCCGGACGAGGTTCGCCATCGCCGCGGCGCTGTCGATGTACCCGTACGCGCCGGCGGTGATCTGCGCCGACGGGTCGACGGCGATGCCCATGTCGACGAGCACGCCGGCGGCTGACGCGTCCTCGGTGACGAGATCCGCCACGGCGAGCCCCGCGGACGCGAGACCCGCCGGGCCGGCGTTGCGGCCCGCGGCGTCGATCGCCTCGGCCATGCCCGCGTCCACCGCCACATCGGCGACCGTGCGCAGCGAGGCGTCCCGGACGTGGCCCCATCCGGTGGTGGCGACGCCCTCGTCCTCGGCGGCGAGGTGGCCGACGAGCGAGAGGCCCGGACCGAAGGCGCTGGCCCGATCGGTGAGATCGACGAGGTCGTCGACGTGGCGCATCCCCGCCGGGGCGACCTCGGACAACGCCTCGGCGCCCTCGGACGCGGCGCTGATCGCGGTGCGGGCGGTGGTGGCATCCGACGACAGCGACTGGCGGGCGGACTCGGCAGACTCACACGAAACATCGATCCGCATGACGACCTCGGTTCAGGGGTGGGAGCGAAAGCGCTCACCCCCCGGGTCGTCGTGCGGATCGAGATGTTGCTCGAAAATCTGCGATCAGATGATCGAGATGCCGTCCGTCTTCTTCTTTTCGTCGCCGCCGTCGGTCGTCGATGCGGGCGCAGGCGCCGGCGTGGCCGCCGCGGACGCGGCCGGAGCCGACGCGCCGGGACGCCCGTTCTCACGGTCCGACTTCATGTGGCACTGCTTGTACTTCTTGCCGCTGCCACACCAGCACGCGTCGTTGCGTCCGATCTTGGGCAGGGCACGACGGGTCGCACGCGCGGGACTCGCGGCCGCGGAGGACGCAGCCGCCGCACCGGCACCACGACCGGCGCCGATGCCGGCACGGGCCGCAGCAGCGGCAGCACCTGCGCCGACCTGCAGGCCGCCGCTCTGGCGCTTCTCGGCCTCGAGCGTCGCCGCGCGACGCAGCGCCTCGACGCTGGGCACGACCATCCGAGAGAGGTCTCGCGACACCTCGGCGTTCACCATGGCCTGCAGCCCGGCGAACATGTCGTAGCCCTCCTTCTTGTAGACGTGCTTCGGGTCCTTCTGGGCGTACCCCTGCAGACGCACGCTGTCGCGAAGGTCGCGCATCGCCGTGAGGTGCTCACGCCACATGCGGTCGAGCACCGTCATGTACTGCTTGCGAGCGATCTCGTAGAAGCGCTCCTCCTTCGACACGACCTTCGGATCTTCGAGCTCGTCGAGCTGCTTCTCGAACCGCGCGATGCGCGCCTCGATGTCGGCACGGGTGTCGGGGGCCTTCTCGCCCTCGGGCAGGTCGGCGGGCACCTCTTCGGGCGCACCGTCGAGCGCGGCCTGGTCCGCCGCGATGCGCTCGGTGAGCTGGGCCTTCGCCTTCTCGTAGGCCTCCTTGCGCGATGCGTTCTCGGCGTCGACGACCGGCCCGAGCTCCTCGATCTTGCCCGTGACGATCGCTTCGACCTGAGGCCACAGCTTGTGCTCGATGCCGCCACGGCCGCGGGGCAGCGAGTCGGGATCGATCTCGAGACCGAACACGTCCTTCACGTCCCGCGCGAGCGCCTCGAAGTCCCACTCGTCCACGCGCACCGCGGGGTTCGCGTACTGGTCGAGGATCGTGCCGAGCGCGCCGTCGAAGAGGTCGAGCACGAGCTCTTCGAGGCCTTCGCTGTTCAGGATCTTGTCGCGGAGCTCGTAGATGGTCTTCCGCTGGACGTCCATGACGTCGTCGTACTCGAGCAGGTGCTTGCGGATGTCGAAGTTGCGACCCTCGACCCGCTTCTGCGCACCCTCAATCGAGTTCGAGACCATCTTCGCCTCGATCGGCACGCCTTCCTCCATGCCGAGCGCCTGCATGAGGCCCTGGATGCGGTCGGCGCCGAAGCGCTTCATGAGGTCGTCTTCGAGCGAGAGGAAGAACCGGCTCTCACCGGGGTCGCCCTGACGACCGGCGCGGCCGCGCAGCTGGTTGTCGATGCGGCGCGAGTCGTGGCGCTCGGTACCGAGGATGAAGAGACCGCCCGCGTCGAGGACCTCCTGCTTCTCGACCTTGCAGATCTCCTCGAACTTCTCCTTCGCGCGCTTCCACTCTTCGGACGTGCGGTCCTCGTTCACGCGGTCCGCCATGCCCTCGGGGTTGCCACCGAGGACGATGTCGGTGCCGCGACCGGCCATGTTCGTGGCGATGGTCACGGCGCCCTTGCGGCCCGCCTGCGCGACGACGCCGGCTTCCTTGCCGTGCTGCTTCGCGTTGAGCACCGAGTGCTCGATCCCCTTCTTCTTGAGGATCTTCGCGATGACCTCGGACTTGTCGACGCTGACCGTACCGACGAGCACCGGCTGGCCCTTGGCGTGGCAGTGCTCGATCTGGTCGATGATCGCGGTGAACTTCTCGCGCTCCGTGCGATAGACGACGTCGGGCTGGTCGAGGCGCTGGATCGGCCGGTTCGTCGGGATGACGACCGTGTCCATGTCGTAGATGTCCTTGAACTCCTCGGCTTCGGTGTCCGCCGTACCCGTCATGCCCGACAGCTTGTCGTACATGCGGAAGAAGTTCTGGTACGTGATCGTGGCGAGGGTCATCGACTCCGCCTTGATCTCGACACCCTCTTTGGCCTCGATCGACTGGTGCAGGCCCTCGGACCACCGGCGTCCGGGCATCGCGCGACCGGTGAAGTCGTCGATGATGATGATCTGCCCGTCGCGCACCATGTACTTCTCGTCACGCTTGTAGAGCGTGTGCGCCTCGAGCGCCTTGTTCACGTGGTGGACCCACTTCGTGTTCGCCGGGTCGAAGAGGTTCTCGAGACCGAGGCGCTCCTCGATCTTCTCGACGCCGTCGTCCGTGAGGGTCACCGAGCGGTGCTCTTCGTCGACGACGTAGTCTTCGTCGCGATTGAGGTCGATCACGACCTCGTTGAGCTGCTTGTAGATGTCGGCGTTCAGCTCCGCCTGACCCGAGATGATCAGCGGTGTCCGCGCCTCGTCGATCAGGATCGAGTCGACCTCGTCGACGATCGCGAAGTTCAGGCCCCGCTGCACGCGGCGGTCGAGGTCGAACTTCATGTTGTCGCGCAGGTAGTCGAACCCGTACTCGTTGTTCGTGCCGTACGTGATGTCGCAGGCGTACGCCGCGCGCTTGTCGGCTTCGCTCGACGAGTGCAGCGGGCGCGTCACGCCGACCGACAGACCAAGGAAGTTGTACAGCTTGCCCATCCACTCGGCGTCGCGAGTGGCGAGGTAGTCGTTCACGGTGACGAGGTGCGCGCCCTTGCCCGAGATCGCGTTGAGGTACAGCGCGAGCGTCGCGGTGAGCGTCTTGCCCTCACCGGTGCGCATCTCGGCGATCGAGCCGCGGTGCATGACCATGCCGCCGATGAGCTGCACGTTGTAGTGCCGCATCCCGAGGGCGTGGACGCCCGCGAGGCGCGCGACCGCGAACGCTTCGGGCAGCATGCGATCGAGGCTCTCGCCCTTCTCGTACCGCTGCTTGAACTCGACCGTCTTGGCGGCGAGCTCCTCGGGGGACAGGTCCTTGAGGCGTTTCTCCCAGATTCCGACCTGCTCGACACGCGGCTGAAGCTTCTTCATCTCGCGATCGTGCTTCGTGCCGAACAGCTTCTTGATGACGTTCTGAATCATGAGATCGGTGCGGTCTGGGGATACGAGGCGCCCAACGTAGGGACGCCGCACGGCACTGCACGCGCGGACATCCACTTCGCCGATGGGCTCGCCACCGCGGTCCTAGCGCGTCCCCCCCGGGCACGCAACATGACCCGGCGTTCATTCGCGCAGAATCCCACGCGGATTCACGCCGAAGGGCGTCGACCCGTCACCCTGCGGCGGGGGTCCCGAGCATCGTCTCGACGACCTCGTCGAAGCGCGCAGCCCACGCGTCACGATCCGCGTCCGAGAACACGACGATCTCGATGGTGTCGAACGCGTCGCGGTGCCCATCGATGAACCGGAAGGTCGTGTTCAGCGCGACGAGCGCGGCTTCGGCGATGGGGAACTGGAACGTGCCCGTGCTGATCGACGGCGCTGCGACCCTGCGCGCCTCGGCGCCGTGGGCGACCTGCAGGCTGTTGCGCCAGGCACGCTCGAGCAGAACGTACTCGCTCTGCTGCCCGTCGACGAAGCGCGGACCGACGGTGTGGACGACGTGCGCGGCCGGCAGATCACCGCCCGGCGTGAGCATCGCCTCGCCCGTCTGCAGCGCCTCGTGCTCGGCGAGCCAGGCGTCACAGGCCGCACGGATCGCCGAGCCGCCGGCGGCATGGATCGCGCGGTCGACGCCGCCCCCGCCCGAGAGCTTCGGGTCGGCGGCGTTCACGATCGCGTCGACCGGGCGGGTCGTGATGTCGCCCTGCACGAGGCGAACGACGGTCTGGTGGCGGGTGTGGGAGCGGGTCGCGTTCGATGCATCCGACATTCTTTACCTCTGCGCTCAAGAATCAACGGATCGATAGCGCGCCTCACCGGATCGAGCAAGCCGAACCGGCCGGACCCTCGGCCCGATCGGCCCGGATCCAGCGTTCACTCCCCCGTTCGAAGCCCCGTCTGCTGCAGCGCCCCGTCTGCCTCAGCGGCCAAACGGCTCAAGGCGCACGAGCCAGCCGTCGCGGCCGGCCTCGGCCGTCCAGCGCTCGGTCGCCCCCTCGAGCCAGCCGCCGATCCAGGCGATGCCGCGGTCGTCGACCGCCGCCCCGGCTGCGAGGCTGACGCCGGCGTCGCCCACCGCGCGCAGCTGCCAGCTCGCATCGGGCACGCCGTTGCGGCCGATGCGCAGGGCGAAGGCGTCGGTGGCATCCAGCGCGTCACGGCTCGACCGCATGTGCAGCGCGACGCGCCCCCGTTCGGGGACGAGGCTGCCCTGGAACGCACCGACCACGAGGATGTCGTCGTCGCCCGCCGCGAGAGCCGCCGCGAGATCGTACCCGCCGTCGGACCCGATGGTCACCGCCCACTTCGACGCGAGCGCCACGTCGAACGCGGCGATCACGAGCGACGTCGACGCGTCGCCGACCGGGGCGCCACCGAACTGCAGGGGCCCGGCGGCACGCGCGGCCACGTAGAGGTCGTCGTCGATCACGTCGACGGCGCCGGCGCCGAGCGCTTCGTTCGTCTCGCCGCCGAACCGGACGGCCTCACTGAGTCGACCGAAGTCCGCGCGGTACCGGGCGACAAAGACGTCGCGCCCGCCGGCGCTGGTCAGCTGGCTGCCCTCGAACGTCGAGGCCGTCCCGGACAGCTCGACGGTCTGCTCGAAGGTGCCGACGACGAGCAGGTTCTCGCCGATGACCTCGACGGCCACGTCGCCGGACCCGCCGGGCCAGCCGCGATCGACCTCGCCACCGTCGTTGCCGCCGCCGCCGATCGTGAACGACCAGTCCGTCTCGCCGGTCGCGGCGTCGAGCCGCACGACGAAAAGGTCGGCGGAGTTGTTGTCGCTCTGCAGCGGCTCGTCGTCGCCGACGTCGAGTGTGCCGCGAAAGTGGCCCGCGACCACGACGCCGCCGTCGTTCGTCTCGACGACGTCCCAGGCGCGCACGACAATGTCGCCGGTGCTCGGGCTGTCGAAGACGCGGCCCCAGCGCAGCTGCCCGTCGGGGGCGTATCGAGCCACCCAGGGGCGCGCGCCGGCGTCAATCGCCGGACCATCGGATCCCCGCGGCGCGAGGATCACCCGCCGCGACGTCTCGGACGAGCCGGCGACGAGGACATCACCGTCGGCCGTGGGCGCGAGCGCGTGGGCGATCTGGACGCCGTCGCCGCCGAACGCGAAGCGAGACACCGCCTCGCCGGTCGCCGCGTCGTACACCGCGATGGCGACGTCGCCGGCGGTGGGCGGCGTGATCGTCGCGCCGCCGTCGTCCAGCTCGATGGCGTCCGACAGGCGCAGCGCGACGGCGATGCGGTCACCGGGCAGACCCGTGAGCGCAGTCACCGACTCGTCGCTCGCGCCCGCGAAGGCACGCGCCGAGATGACGTCGCCGGAGCCACCGGTGTCTTCGCCGCCATCCGCCGAGCCGGCGTCCGTGCCCCCGGCATCCGCGGCGTCGGTGCCGATGACGTCGCTCGTGCCGCCGCCACCGGCGTCGAACGTGCCGATGTCGTCGTCGCCGATGCGCCCACCGTCCCGCGTCTGCGGCGGCGGGATCGGGTCGACGGTCACGCACGCGCCGAGGGCGCACGCCGTCACGAGTCCGGCTACGCCAATGACCACCCGCCTGTGCATGCTCTGGTTGAAGCACCGGTGCCGGTCGGAATCAAGCTGCGGCGTTTCGTTCGTCGCGCATCGCTGGCGAGCGGGCACGGGTTGCGCGCGCACCGCGGGACCGGGCACGATGCGGGCGCATCGAAGCCGGGTTGCATCATGACGGCGTTCGACATCTCTACAGCCCTCGAGGGCGACCGCCTCGACCGTGCCGTGCACCGCCTGCTCGGCGAGGCCGGGGTGGCGCTCGGGCGGGCGGACGCCAGACGGCTCGTCGAACAGGGGCGGGTGCGGCTGGACGGGCGTGTCGAGCGGCGGGGGTCCACCCGCGTTCGCACGGGGCAGTCCGTGGCGATCGACGTCGACACCCGGGCGCTCGCCGACCGCCGCGCCGCCCGGGCCGCGCAGGTCGAGCTCGACGCGGCTGCGGTGCTCGATCGTGAAGCCGGCGTCGTCGCGGTGAACAAGCCCGCGGGGCTGCCGAGCCACGCGACGCGCGACCCGCGGCGGGATCACCTCGAGGCCGCCGTCGGACGCCTGCTCGATCGTCTCGACGGGGCGTCAGGGCACACGGCCCGCGTCGTCCACCGCCTCGACCGGGACACGACCGGCGTGGTGCTGCTCGCCGAGGACTCGGCGGTGCACGGGCCGCTGACCGAGGCGTTTCGCGGGCGCGACGTGCACAAGACCTACGTGGCGGTGTGTCACGACGGTGGGTTGCCGGACGCTGGCACCTGCAACGGGCGGCTCGACACCCGGCGCGACGGGACGGTCGTCGTCGTGCCCCGCGGCGGTCGGTCTGCGCGCACCCACTGGCAGGTGCTCGAGCGGGTCGGTGGCCTCGCTGTCGTCGAGGCGCGGCCCGAGACCGGTCGCAAGCACCAGATCCGTGCGCATCTCGCCCACCTCGGCGCGCCCATCGTGCACGACCCGCGGTACGGCGGCGCGCCGGCGAGCGGGTCGACGCGGTACCAGCTGCACGCGCTGCGACTGGTGGCCTCGGTGCCAGAGATCGCGCTCGCGCTCGACGTGCGGGCGCCCTGGCCGACGGACTTCGTACGCCCGGCCCCCGACGGCTTCGGCACCGACTGACTGCTCCGCGCCGTCGGGGTTGCCGCACGGGTCCGGTCTGCGGGGACGGATCGTCGCGCCACGTCACGCCGCGCTGCTCTCGTCTTCGTTCGGGCCGATCCCCGCGATGGATCGCACAACGCTTGACCCGGGGGATACACGAAGCGTAGGACGCGACATCTCTGTCGTATATCGAGCCGATGAGCGACGAAGCACGCAGCTGGAATTTTCTGTCGAACCACGGGCACGTCCTGCTCTGCCTCGCCCGTGATCCCGAACGACGGATGCGCGACATCGCGGACGAAGTCGGGATCACCGAGCGGTCGGTCCAGCGGATCATCTCGGACCTGGAGTCCGGTGGTTGCCTCGTCCGCGAGAAGATCGGCCGACGCAACTCGTACCGCGTCGTGCTCGGCGCGCCGCTGCGCCACGCCCTCGAGCGCCACCGCACGGTCGGCGACCTGATCGAGCTCGTCGGCGCGGCGACCCTCGAGAACGACGCCTGAATACCCGACATCTGTTTCGCGAATGGCGCAGCACGCGCCGCACTTCACCCCCAGGGAGACTGCCATGACCGCCACGCCCATCACCGTCGTCCGTGGAGACGGCATCGGACCCGAGATCATGGAAGCGAGCCTTCGCGTGCTCGAAGCCGCCGGCGCCGAGCTGGACATCGAAGAGGTCGTCGCCGGTGAGTCGCTCTACCTGTCCGGCAACAAGGCGGGCATCGACGACAACCTGTGGGAGTCCGTGCGCCGCACCGGCATCCTGTACAAGGCGCCGCTGACGACCCCGCAGGGCGGCGGCTTCAAGTCGGTCAACGTGACGATCCGCAAGACCCTCGGGCTCTTCGCGAACGTGCGCCCGTGCCGCGCGCTGGCGCCCTTCGTCGCGACGAAGCACCCCGAGATGGACCTCGTCATCGTTCGCGAGAACGAAGAGGACCTGTACGGCGGCATCGAGCACCAGCAGACCCACGAGGTCGTGCAGTGCCTCAAGCTGATGAGCCGCCCCGGCACCGAGCGCATCTGCCGCTTCGCCTTCGAGTACGCCCGCGCCAACGGCCGCAAGCGGGTGGACTGCTTCACGAAGGACAACATCATGAAGCGCACGGACGGCATGTTCCGGAAGATCTTCGAGGAGATCGCCGCCGAGTACCCGGACATCGAGACCGGTCACCAGATCATCGACATCGCGACGGCGCGCCTCGCCGACACCCCCGAGGACTTCGACATCATCGTGCTGCCGAACCTGTACGGCGACATCCTGTCGGACGTCGCGGCGCAGATCTGCGGCTCGGTGGGTCTCGCCGGTTCGGCGAACCTCGGTGAGCACGCCTCGATGTTCGAAGCGATCCACGGCTCGGCGCCGACGATCGCCGGTCAGGGCATCGCCAACCCGAGCGGCCTGCTGATGGCGGGCGTGCAGATGCTCGTGCACATCGGACAGGGCGCCATCGGCGAGAAGATCCACAACGCGTGGCTGCGGGCGCTCGAGGACGGCTGCCGCACCGGCGACGTGCACGGCGCGAGCGACGCCGACCCGCTGGGCACCCTCGACTTCGCACAGGCGATCATCGACCGGCTCGGCCAGGAGCCGCAGCACCTCGCCCCCGTGCGGTACGCCGCCGAGGCCCGGATGGAGATCCCGCCGGCGCCCCGGTACGAGCCGAAGAAGCGTGAGCTGCTCGGCGTCGACGTCTTCACGTTCTGGGACGCCGAGACCCGCGACCCTGCCGTGCTCGCCGGTCAGCTGAAGACCGCCGAGGATGCCGGCCTCGCCCTCGAGATGATCACGAACCGTGGCCAGACGGTGTGGCCGTCCGGCGCGCCCGAGACGTTCTGCACGGACCACTGGCGCTGCCGGTTCCGTGACCCGAGCGGCGGCGTGATCGAGGCGCCGCAGGTGTTCGACCTGCTGCACCGCCTGCACGGCGCCGGCGTCGACGTGATCAAGACCGAGCACCTGTACGCCTTCGACGGCACGCCGGCGTTCTCGGTCGGTCAGGGCCAGGCGGCGCACAAGAGCGCCTGACCCCGGTCGGGTCGGTCCCCACAGCGGGGGCGCGCGGACGGGTCTGCGCCCGCACGCCCCCGCCGGGGAAGCCGCGCCACGAGGCTACGCGGGAGCGAGCCCGGACGCGGCCGGATGAGAGCCGGTATCGGATACGCCGGCAGCTTCGTCGGCCTGATCGAGCGCGCGTTCGAGCGCCTCGGGTCGGCCGACGAGGGTGAGCCGGTCGGATGGTTCGATGAGGTCGTCGCCGGTGGGGACGAAGACGTCGCCGTCGCGCTCGACGAGCACGACGAGCACGCCCGCGGGCAGGTGCAGCGACCTCAGCGGGCGATGCGCCCACGCGCTCCACGGGCCGCGGTCGGTGACGTCGACGTGTGCGGTCATCTCGGTGCGGCGACCGCCGTCCTCGAGGGCGCGCTCGGCGAGGATCGCGCCCAGCTCGCGCTCGACGCCGGGCGTCGCCGCGGCGCCGAGACGACGAAAGACGTGCAGGATCGCGCCACGCCGGTGCGCGCGGGTGCGGCCGAACGCCGCCCACGCGGTGGCGCCCACGGCGACGAGGGTCAGCGCGAACGCGATCGGCTTGATGCCCATCGCGATGAGCAGCGCCAGCGAGATGGCGACCGTCGCCAGCGGCATGAACGGATAGAGCGGCGAGCGGAACCCGGGGTGGTACCCGTCGAGCCGCGCCTCGCGCATGACGATGACGCTGACGCCGATGCCGCCATAGAGCAGCAGGGCGACGGCGCTGGCGAGCTTGGCCAGGCTGGCGACGTCCAGGGCGAGGATCGAGAACACCATCGCCGAGCCGGTGACGAGCACGGCAGCGACGGGCACCCCGGACTTCGACAGCCGCGACAGCGCCTCGGGCGCGAGGCGATCTCGGCCCATCGCGAAGGGATACCGGGCGGCGGCGAGCACGCCGGCGTTGGCGGTCGACACGAAGGCGGCGACGGCGGCGGCGATCACGATGCCGCGACCGACCATCGCCCACCCGCCGGTGAACACCACCTCGGCGGCCGAACCCACCGGGGCGAGGTCGGCGAAGAGCGTCGCCTGCGGCATCACCGCCAGCAGCACGGACACCCCGGCGACGTAGAGCGCGGTGGCGGTGACGAGGGCGAGGATCATGCCCACGGGCAGCGAGCGGTCCGGGTCGCGGACCTCTTCGGCGACGCTGGCGACCTTGGTGAGGCCGGCGTACGAGACCGACACGAGGCCGACGGTGGCGGCGAATCCGCCCCAGCCGTTGGTGAGAAACTCCGCCGTCGACCATGCGATGGGCTCGGCGGCCGTGCGCGCCGGTCCGAAGGCATGCATCGCGCCGGCGGCGACGAAGACCGTGAGGGTGCCGACGAGCACGATGACCAGCCACCGCTGGGCACTGGACGCGTGGTCGGCCCCGCGCAGGTTCAGCAGGGTGAACGCGATGCCCATGCCCGCAGCGGTCGCTGCGATCGGCACGTCGACGAGGATCGCGAGGTAGGCGCCGAGGCCGACGAGAGCGAAGGCGCTCTTGAGCACGAGGGCGATCCAGGCGGACACGCCGCCGACGGCGCCGGCCAGCGGCCCGAGCGCGCGGTCGATGAAGTAGTACGCTCCGCCCGCCCGCGGCATGGCCGTCGCCAGCTCGGCCTGGCAAAGCATGGGCGGGATCATCAGCAGGCCGGCGCACAGGTACGCGAGCACGACGGACGAGCCGGTCTCGGCGGCGGCGAGCCCGGGCAGCAGAAAGAAGCCGCTCGAGAACATCGCGCCGGTCGCGATGGCCCACGTGTCCGTGACGCCGAGGGTGCGGGCGAGGCGCCCGTGGGCGGCGCTCACGCGAGGCTCCCGGCCGTCGTCTCCGACGGGGTGGTGCGGGCCGAAGCGACGGACTCCGACGACGGCATCGGCAGGGTCCGAAGCACGCCGAGGGCGATGAACGCCGAGATGAACGAGCCGATGAGGACACCGATGCGCACGCCAGCGGTGACCGACGGATCGGTGAACGCGAGCATGCCGATGAACAAGCTCATCGTGAACCCGATGCCTGCGGCGAACGACGCGCCGAGGACGCCCCGCCAGTTCACGCCGGCGGGCAGCGAGCAGATGCCCGACTTCACCGCGACGAAGGTCATGCCGACGATGCCGATCGGCTTGCCGACGACGAGCGCGACGGCGATGGCCACGGGCACGGCGCCGAGGGCGACGTCGAGGCCCATGCCCGCGAGGGGCACGCCGGCGTTCGCGAGGCCGAAGATCGGCAGCACGAGGAACGACACCCACGGATGCAGCAGGTGCTCGAGGTGCGTGAGCGCGGACTCGCCGGTCTCGTCGCGGTCGTGGGGGATGGCGAGCGCCGTGACGACGCCCGCGAGGGTCGCGTGAATGCCGGACTTCAGCACGGCCACCCAGAGCAGCGCGCCGATCACGAGATAGGGGATGACGCTGCGGACGCCGACGCGCCGCATGACGAAGAGGCCGATCGACAGGCCCGCCGCGGCCAGCAACGCCGTCGCGTTCAACGCTCCACTGTAGAAGAGCGCGATGATCAGGATCGCACCGAGGTCATCGACGACCGCGACCGTCACGAGAAAGACGCGCAAGCCGATCGGGACCCGTGGCCCGGCGAGGGACAGGACGCACAACGCGAACGCGATGTCGGTCGCCGCCGGGATCGCCCAGCCCTTCATCGTCTCGGGGCTGCCCAGGTGAAACGACACATAGATGAGCGCCGGGATCGCCATGCCACCGATGGCGGCCATGGCGGGCAGCATCGCGTCGCGCGGCTTCGCGAGGGCCCCGTCGATCAGCTCGCGCTTGAGCTCCAGGCCGACGAGCAGAAAGAACACCGCCATCAGGCCGTCGTTGATCCAGTGCAACACCGACTTGTGCAGCGAGATCGGCCCGATGACCGGACCGACTTTCGCGGCGAGGGTGTCGAAGAACGTCCCGGCGAGGGGGCTGTTGGCCAACCCCATGCCGACGCCCGCGGCGCCGAGGAGGACGAGTCCGGGCAGGACCTGCTTCGCGAACGAATCCGACTGGGCCATCGAGAGGCTCCCATGCGACAGGATAAGTAGACCGATTCATGCTCTGTCGCTTCCCAATCTGGGGTCTCATGCATAGGATCCAAATGGATTGTGACCCCTCAATTCATAGATTCTGGCGATAGGCGAACCCCGTGCGACTCCACGACCTGAACTTCCGCCACGTGCTCTATTTCTGGACGGTTGTCCGAGAGGGATCGGTCACCGCTGCCGCCGAGGCCCTGCACGTCACCCAGCCGACGGTGAGCGCCCAGCTGCGCGTGCTCGAAGACCAGCTCGGCACGAAGCTGCTGCGCCGTGAGGGGCGGGGTGTCGTGCCGACCGAGGCGGGCACGCTGGTGGCTCGCTATGCGGACGAGATCTTCGACCTGGGGCGCGAACTGATCGGCGCGGTGAAGGGGTACGACGAGGATCACCCGCTGCACGTCACGGTGGGCATCGCCGACGTGGTGCCGCGGCTCGTTGCGTGGCACCTGCTGGAGCCGATCCTCGCGCTCGACGAGCTGCGCATCGAGGTGCGGGTCGGGCACCCGGACGAGCTGCTGGCGGACCTCTCGATCCACAAGCTGGACGTCGTCATCGCCGACTCGCCGATCGGCCCGGGCCAGCACATTCGAGCGTTCAATCACCTGCTCGGGCGGTGCCCGGTGGCGTGGTACGCCGCGCCGGCGATGGCGGCGAAGCTGCGCGAGGGCTTCCCGCGCTCGCTCGAGGGGGCGCCATGCCTGTTGCCGACGCGCAACACGGTGCTGCGCCGGTCGCTCGAGCACTGGTTCGACACGATCGACGTGCAGCCGCTGGTGCGCGCCGAGTTCGAAGACAGCACCTTCCTCAAGGTGTTCGGCAACGAAGGGCTCGGCGCGTTCCCCGCGCCGGCGGTCATCGCCAACGACATCGTCGAGCAGTACGACCTCGAGGTCGTCGGGATCGTGCCCGAGGTCGAGGAGCGCTTCTATGCGATCTCGACCGAGCGGCGCCTGGCCAACCCCGCCGTGGTCGCCCTGTCACGGGCCGCGCGGTCGGACCTCTTCGACGAGGTCAGCTGAACCGACGGCGAACGAGGCCGACGAGGGCGAGCAGCGGGAGCGCGAGCGGCCCGCCGGTCGACGAACCCGCCGCGGCACAACCGCCGCCCCCGGACCCGGACGTTGCGCCGCCGGGATCCGTGTCGGACGACGCATCCGCCGTCGCGCCGGTGTCGCCTGGGCCGTCGGTGTCCGACCCACCGGCGTCCGACCCGCCCGCGTCGGCGGCCCCCGCGTCGGTGCCGCCCGCGTCGGTGCCACCGGCGTCGGTACCGCCGGCGTCCGACCCGCCGGCATCCTCGCCCTGCGGCCCGTCGATCTCGGCCACGAACGGGTCGATGTCCGGGCAGATCTCGGGCACGTCGTCCATGCAGTTCACCTGGAACCGGTGCTCGAACGACGCGTCGACCTCGCGACCGTCGATCGTCAGCGCGCCAGCGGCGAGCTGCGCCCGGTACCACGCGCCCGGCTCGAGCGGCGCCTGCGGCTGGATGCGCACGAGCCGCGGGTACCGCGCGCCCCACCGGGTGCCCTGCTGGCCGACCGCGACGGGCACCTCTTCGTCGTCGACGAGGGCGGTCTGCACCGTGTCGATGTCGACGCCCATGCCAAACACGAGCGTGATCCAGCTGTCCGGCGACTCCGGATCCCCGCCCAGCAGGCGGCGCGGCGCGTCGGGCCACGTGTGGATCACGATGTCGTCGACGTCGAAGTCGCTGTGCACGCGCTGCCAGATCGCCTCGATGTACCGCATCGTCGGCACGATCTCGGACCGCAGGCTCGACGGGATGTCCGGGTCCATCAGGTGGTCGTACGTCCACGGCAGCGACTCGAGGCTCGCCGTGCCCGCCGTCGAGATCCCCTCGGCGCCGCCGGGGTTCACATAGAGCGCCATCATCAGGTCGACCGCGCGCTGGATCGTGTCCTCGGTGATGTCGGCGTCGAGGTCCGCGTAGATCTCGAGCAGGGCGTCCATCGGGATCCACGTCTCGGGCACGAAGCGCAGGTGCCCGTCGAGCGACAGAAAGCCGTCGGACGCCGGGTCGGCCTCGTCCTGCCCGCTCGCGTCGTGCTCGCCGACCTGAAAGAGAAAGACCGAGTCGAACACCTCGTCCTGCAGGCCGTGGCAGGCGGTGCCCATCAGGAAGGCGACGCGCATCCGTGACTCCTTCGAGTCCCACGGCGGCGGGTCGTTCTCGACGATCCACTCGACGAAGTCCTGAACGTACGGCTCCCAGTGCGTGTGCTCGCCATAGGCGCGCGCGTTGGCTGCGAGCTCGCCCGCCTGGGGCCAGTAGCCCGAGTCGGTGAACGCCGCACCGAAGAGCGCCGCGTTCATGACGTCCGGGTCGTCGAAGAAGTCGCGCAGCTCGCCCGGCGGCAGGTTCTCGATCGCCCACCCGGTGACGTGGATGTGACCCCAGATCCCGTGCGCGAACGCGCCGCGCGGGGCGAGGGTCACCGCAACGAGCGCGGCGGCGACGAGTGGCAGGGCGAAGCGGGCACGCATGGTTCGGACGCCGGGTGCGGTTGTCTGCACATCGCGTCTGTATCAGAATCCCCCGACGGACCCCACGCCCCCGACATCCGCCGGGGCGCGTACGGTTGCCCATCGAGCGTGAGGGACGGGATGCGACGAGTCGCAGCGGTGTGGGGTCTCGGATGTGCGGTGCTGCTCGGCGGCGTCGGGTGCGGCACGAGCGATGGCTCGGCGACGGGCGACGCGGACGCGGCGGTCGCGGACTCCGGCGGCGGCGACGCGTCGGGCGACGTGGGCAGCGACACGCCGGGTGCGGACGTCGACGAAGACGGGGCGCCGGATGCGGCGACCGACGCCGACGCCACCGTCGAGCCGGACGCCGACGCCACCATCGAACCCGACGCCGACGCGACGATCGAGCTCGACGTCGACGCGGATGCCGATACGGACGCCGACGTGGGCTTCGACGCCGACACCGGCGGCGTGCCCGACGCCGACCTCTGCAGCCTCGACTGCCCGTGCGACGCGGTGTGCGAGGACGGAGTGGTCACGATCTTCGGCGGCGGCGAAGGCTGGGAGGGCCCGTGCGGCGACGAGCCCGAGTGCCCCGGCCCGGTCGAGCTGCGGTGCGCGAACGGGTGCGCCGACGTGGCCCCCGACGACACCTGCCGCGCCGCCCGCGAGGCGATCGGCACTGGTGAGGCGACCTCGCTGTGCGCGCCGCCAGCGCTGCCCGCCTGCGACGATGGACCCGGCAACGGCGAGATCCTGCGCGACATCGCGTGGGGCGAAGACGACGAGCGGCAGATCCTCGACCTCTATCTGCCCGCCGAGATGGCTGAACCGGGCCCGCTCTTCGTGTGGATCCACGGCGGCGGGTGGCGCGGCGGCAGCCACTCGAGCGTGCCGCCGGACATCCGGCGCCTCGTCGCCCGCGGCGTGACCGTGGCGTCGATCTCGTACCGGCTCAGCGACACGAGGTTCCCCACGACGATCTCGGACACCCGCGCCGCCGTGCGCTGGCTCGAGGCGCAGGCCGACACGTACGGGTACGACGGCACGCGCATCGGCGTGGGCGGGTCCAGCGCCGGGGGGCACCTCGCCGCGATGCTCGGCGTCGCATCCGACGTCGTGGGGCTCGACCTCGACGAAGACGTCGCCGGGCCCGAGGTGGACCTCGTCATCGACTTCTTCGGCCCGTCCGATCTGCTGGCGATGGACGACGACGCCGTCGCGAACGGCTGCCCGGACGGCGCCCTCTGCCACGACTGCGTGGGCTCGCCCGAAGGCCTGCTCGTCGACTGCGAGGGCGAGCTGTCGACCTGCGTCGAAACGGCGACCCTCGCCAGCCCGCTGACCCACGTGACGTCGCGGGACGCCCCCTTCGTGATCCTGCACGGCGACGAGGACTGCACCGTGCCGACGCCCCAGGGCCCGCGCCTGCACGACGCGCTCGTCGCCGCCGGCGTCGAGAGCACGCTGATCGTCACCGAAGGCGCCGGCCACAACACCGGCGCGGTGGGCACCGACGACGCCTGGGACGTCATCTTCGCCGCCGTCGACACGCACCTGCTGGGCTGCGAGCGCCCCGAGCCGGAGCCGACCGATCTCGAGGCGCTCTTCGGCGCGTGCATGGCCGACGCCTGCGAAGACGAAGCCACCGCCTGCGCCGACATGCCCGGCTGCGCCGAAGTCGAGGCGTGCATCGTCGACTGCTTTGGCACGATGGGCTGCGTCGCTGGCTGCATCGACGGCGTCGACCGCGACGTGCTGCTCGTGCATCGGCCGATGTACGACTGCGGCATCGACGCTCGCTGCTACTGACGACGCGAGCGCGTTGCGACGCGGCGACGGCAGGTCGCGTCAGGCGTTGCGTCGGCTCGGCGGGCGCGGCTTGAGGCGTCCCTCGAGGTCCGGCGCGACGAGGCGCCCGCCCTCGAAGCCCTCGACGTGCCCGAACCGGGCCCGGGCCTGCCAGTCGTTGAGGGCGTCGGCGATCTCGTCGTGCGAGCGACCGACGAAGTTCCACCACAGCAGCAGGTCCTCGCCGAACGGCTCGCCGCCCACGAGGGTGAACCGCACCGGCCCGTCGGTCTCGAACACGAGCTCGCGCCGCCCGGGGGCGAGGTAGGCGAGGTGGCCGATCTCGACCGCCGTGCCGTCGACGCGGATTTTGCCTTTGCCGACGACGACGCCGTGCTCGAACGCCGGCTCGAGCGGGATCCGGTGCGTGCCCGCAGTCGTCACGTTCACCTCGGCGCCGAGCAGCGGCGAGTACACGGTGGCGGGGGACTCGACGCCGAGCCCCTGGCCGATGAACACCGTGCCGCGGACGGTCTCGTTCTCGAACACCGGCAGCGCGCCGACGTGCTCGAACGCCGGGTCGACCTCGGCGTGCTTCTCGGGCAGCGCGAGCCACAGCTGCACGCCGTGCAGCTCGCCCTCGTGGTCGGTCGGCGACTCTTCGGTGTGGGCGATGCCGCGACCGGCGGTCATCACGTTGAGCCCGCCCGGCTGGATGCGCTCGACGGACCCGATGCTGTCGCGGTGCAGCACGGACCCCTCGTAGAGCCACGTCACCGTCTGCAGGCCGATGTGCGGGTGCTCGCCGACCCACATGCCGTCGGTCCGCGACTGAAACGTCACCGGGCCGAAGTGGTCGAGAAAGCACCACGCGCCGATCATGCGCCGCGACGTGTTCGGCAACGCGCGACGGATGGTGAGCGACGTGCCCACCTGCGCTACACGCGCGTCGAGCCGTTCGAGCGCGTCTTCGTGCGCACCGCCGGTGCACGGGGTCGGGTTGGCGCGATCGACGTCGGTGTTGCTCATGTCGGGTCCGGGCGAGGGGTGCGGTACGGGTGTGGTTCGATGCCGCACCTCGCAACCCCGATGCGCACCGACCCGCGACGGGTGTGTGGCCCGCAGATTCGCGGCAGACACGACGATTCGTCGCATGCACGGGTTGCTTCTGACCGCCGGGTCGGCCAGGGTGCGCGGCACTCTGACACGGCCGGGGGCGCCGCGGCGCCGACCGGTTCTTCACGCGAACATGGAGATCCATGCGCAAGCTCATTCTGATCTCGATTCTCAGCGGCGGCCTCGGGCTCGCCGGTTGCAGCGACGACGGCGGCACGATTGGCGGCGGCGACGCCAGCCTGCTCGACGTCGGCGGCGACACGTCCGGCGGCGACGCCGGCACCGACACCGGCGGCGAAGACGCCACCGAGGATGCCGGCGGCGAAGACGCCACCGAGGACGCCGGCGGTGAAGACGCCACCGAAGACGCCGGCGGCGAGGACGCCACCGAAGACGCTGGCGGTGAAGACGCGGGCGAGGACGCCGGCGGCGAAGACGCCGGCGGCGAAGACGCCGGCGAGGATGCCGGCGGCGAGGACGCGGGTGAGGACGTCGTCGAAGACGCCGGCCCGACCTGCGGCGACGGCGAGACCGCCGGCGACGAGGAGTGCGACGACGGCAACACCGACGACGGCGACGGCTGCTCGGCCGACTGCACGATCGAGCCGACCTTCACGCTGACCGCGACCGTCACGCTCAACGACTACCCCGTCGGCGCCGTGCCGGTCACGATCTGGAGCGTGACCGACGGCGAAGACGGCGAGGTGCTCACCGAGGTCGGCACCGGCACGTCCGACGCCGTCACCGGCGCCGTCGAGCTCGCCGAGCTGATGCCCGGCACGTACCGTGCGACCGCCGAGCTGTGGGAGTACATCTTCGTGCCCGGCGAGGTCGAGATCACCGACGCCGACGCCGGCGCAACGATCGAGCTCATCTCGTCGTCGTACCCGACCGAGGCCGACGCGTTCGGCGAAAGCTCGTTCGAAGAGCCGATCGAGTACGCCGTGGGCAACGCCCTGTGGCCGATGACGATCTTCCCCGACGGCGACCAGGACTACTTCGCCATCGAGCTCACCGGCGGCACGACGTACGAGATCTTCTCGACGAACCTCAACGAGGCCGGCGACACGTACATCGAGCAGATCCTCGACGCCGAGGGCGAGACGGGCGACGAGTCGGACGACTTCCTGGACTACGACTCGAACGTCCGGTTCACGCCCGAAGAGGACGGCACGTACATCTTCCGCGTGCGCCAGTACGCGGACCCCTGCGAGAAGACGTCGTACCTGTTCACGGTCATCGAGCTCGAGGACCCGGACGACGACGACTTCGGCGCGTACCACGACTGCAACAACGACGACGGGGACGTGTACCCCGACGCGACCGAGGTGCTCGGCAACGACGTCGACGAGGACTGCGACGGCTACATGGCCCCCGACGGGCTGACCGAGACGATGATCTCGGACACCGACGACACCCGCGAGACGGCGATCGCGATCGAGGCCTCGATCGACGTGAGCTACGAAGAGGTGATCTACAACACGCCGCTCATGACCACGGTCAATGGCGTCGGCGATTCGGACGCCGAGGACTGGTACGTGCTGGACATGCCGCCGCACAGCCTCTTCTCGTACAACGGCCTGCCCCTCGGCGACGCGTCGAACGGCCGCGTGACGTTCTACATCGGCGACGAGACGTCGGCGACGAACACCTTCCCGTCGACGACCGACGAGCGCTACCTGGAGAACGACACCGACGAGCCCACGCAGGCGTTCTTCCGGTTCCGCGGGTCCGAGATCGAAGAGGGCGACAGCCTCTACGCGTTCCAGATCGTCAGCCTCGGTTTCGACAACGACGAGGACGGGCTGTACTCGCGGCACCTGTACTACGAGACCACCGACCTCAACGACGACAACCCCGAGATCGGCGCCTGCGGCGACTGATCGACGAGGGCGAGATCGCGACGGGGAGTTGCGCTGGGGCTCCCCGTCGCGCGTTTTTGCGCCCCGCGCAGCGATGCGGAGCCCTGCCGGTGGTTGCCGCGCCCCGGCTCTGGTAGCGTCCATCGCCGCTCACACCTCGGGGACGCCCATGTCTGCCAACCGCCTGCTGCTGCTCCGCGCCGTCACCACTCGCCTGCGCCAGATCCCCGGCGCGGTGATCGCGATGGAGCCGCTGCGCAAGCGCTTCGGCCAGCGCCGGTCGACGCTGGTGGTGAACGACTTCGACGGCGACCTGAAGTTCGAGCTCGACCTCGACGGCCACATGGGCAGCCAGATCTTCTGGTACGGCTCGTACAGCCGCCACGAGCTGCGCCTGCTCGATCGCATCGTGAAGCCCGGCATGACGGTGATGGACGTCGGCGCCAACGCCGGCGAGGTCACCCTCTTCGTCGCCAAGCGCGTTGGCCCCACCGGCCGCGTCTTCTCGTTCGAGCCGCTGGACGTCATGGCCGACCGCCTCACCCTGAACGTCGCCATGAACCACCTCGACCAGGTCGAGGTCGTGCGCATGGGCCTGTCGGATGCGGACGGCGAGGTCCCCATCTACAGCGCCGCCGAGGCTTTTCACGATGGCACGCACCACGAGGGCCTCGGCACGATCTACCCCGGCGGCCCCCGCACGAAGGAGCTGCAGCGCATCCAGCTCACCACCGCCGACAAGTGGGCCGCATCCCGCGACCTCGACCGCGTCGACGTCATGAAGATCGACGTCGAAGGCGCCGAGCTGCCCGTGATCCACGGCGCCCTCGGCCTCGTCGAGACCCACCGCCCCTGGCTCTTTCTCGAGGTGCAGGAGCTCACCGCCTCCAACGCCTCCTACACCGCCGGCGACGTCCTCGATGCCCTCACTCCGTTCGGTTATCGGTTCTATCGCATCCAACGCGACCCGATGCCCGAAGTGACCCGCGACACGCTGCAGGCGTTTCAGAACGTGGTGGCGGTTCCGGCGGGCAAGGCGTTGTAGCGTCAGAACCGAACGCGAACCTCAACGGCAGGACATCCCTTCAGGGCTATCGACCGCCTTGTGGATGCGACGAGGCCGTCGTTGGCCTCAGCGTCATCCGCGCCCTACGGTAGCTCAGCGGCGGGGACTGTCCGTACCATCCGTACCCCGCGAGCCGGAGAGTACGCGACCACTTCGGCGCGATCGTCGATCGAGCATCCGGTCAGGTCGCCGTATGTGTTGCAGCCGACGACGTAGCCGCCACCGTCGATGACCGGACCCGGCGATACGAGGCCGGGTACCCACGGCTGCGGCTGATCGAGGATCATCTCGGACAGGTTGCCGCCCATGTCGTACAGGCCCCACGGATTGGGCCGCCCTGCAGCGACGCGGTGTGGGGCGGCGGGGTGGTTGCACCACGTCCATTCGCCTTCGAGCATCGGGCTGGCGCAGCTCAGGTGACGCGGGGCGGCGACCGCCGACCACGGTTGGCCGGACCGCATCAACACGCGCCACTCGCGTTCGGTCGGCAATCGCCAGCCGTAGCACGCCACAGGATCTGCGTCGGCCGCAATCATGGATTCGTCCATGGGAAAGTACGGCGCCTCTACGGAGTCGTCGGGGTAGGTGTCTGCCGGCAGGCACTGGGCCCATTCGGTCCCGTCGACGGCGCCGAGGACTGCGTCCATGAAGCAGGTGTCGAGGCCATCGCGATCCGAGCGCGCGTTGGCTGCGACGGCGACGATGCATGGACCTTCACGCGGCCAGTGCACGTCCGGTTCGATCAGCACCGCCTGCCACGGGCAATCCTCGCCCGTCGGATCGCCGACACATGCCGTGAGCTCGGGGTCGTATCGCGTGCCGTCCAGCACCGTCCCCTCGAGCCATGCCGACGCGTCAGCGATGGTGACCTCGGTCGCATCGACGAGCAGGCCATAGTCGAAGTCGACCTCGTGCATCGAGGCCGGCCACGCCTCGGGTCGGATCGGTTCGGGGCGACCGAGCGGGTACACCCCCGGAGGCATCCAGACCTGACCCGGCTCGACGCAACGCCCGTTCGAGCATGCACCCGAGAGGCACCCGGCGTCGCGGCTGCACCGATGCAACGCGCCCCTTGCGGCCGTTGCGCACGTGCCGTCGACACAGCCCAGCGCGCAGGTCTCGACCGGCTCCGCAGGGGCATCGCAGGTGACCACCGCGTCGCCGTCACACCGCGTGGACGCTACCTCCCCGCACGGGCCCAGGGCGCACCGCCCGGATGCGCTGTCACAGACACCGCCATCCTGGCCGCACCACTCTCGGTGTTCACGCGCGCCGTCGAGGCAGTGCACCGCCACATCGCCCTCACACCGCGCCGTGCCGGCTTCACACACTGCGGGCAGACAGGCCGTGTCTCCGCAGACCTCGTCGGCCTCGCATGCGTCGACCTCGTACCAGACGCCTCCGCACCGCTCGACCAGACCCGCACGACACCTCATGTCTCCTTCTCGCTCACAGGGCTCCCTGGGCGCACCGACACACCTGCCACCATTGCAGGCCTCGTCGCAGTCGGTGCGTTCGATGGTGCCGCCGGGCGTGCACGTCGCAGCCGTCCCGCCGTCGCACCACGCCGTCCCCGGGATACAGTCTGCGTCGGTGCATCCGGCGACGCCCGACACGGCAGAGCACACCTGCCCCTCGCCGGCACAATCGGCGATCACGCGGGGGTGTCCGCCGACACACGCCACGACGGACTGGTCCGCGCACGTCGACCATCCCGCCGAGCACGTCGCCGGGACGCACGTCTCGGACATGCAGACGTCGCCGGTGTCGCAGGTCTCGATCACCGTCTCGGACAGACCGTCGGGCTCACAGACCACGACCGCGTCGGCCGTGCACCGTCGCCGGCCCGGGTCGCAGACGACGGCGACGCAGACCCCGTCGTCACAGGCACAGGCGCGACCGGCGCACGAGTCCCCTGCGCAGGGCGCGGGCTCCCATGTGCCCGCGCTCGAACAGACCTCGCGGCCGTCTTCGCTGCAGCGAGCCATCCCGGGCTCGCAGTCCGTGTGAACGCACGCGCCCTCGCGGCACTGCGCACCGGCGTCGCAGGGCAGCTCGACCCACGCGACACCCCGCGCGTCACACTCGACCCGCCCCCCTGCCCCGCACGCCGTGGCGCCGGGCTCGCACACAGGCGCGCGGCACATGCCGTCCGGGGTGGTGATGGTTCCGGTGGGGCAGGTCACGGGATCCGACACCGAGGCCGGCTGCTCGGCTTCATCGCCGCAGGACGCAGCGGCTATTGCCAGCGCGACCACGCAGGCGAAGGCCCATACGCGCACTGAGACACCTGAGGGCGGCGGTGCGTTGTCGCTGTCGTCGTGGCGCATCATCGATTCCGCGTGGTGAAAGCCCATCTACTCACCGTCGAAAGCGGTTCGCACGACACGGTAGATCGCGCCGCTTTGCCTCGAGCTGGAGCGATCCGCCGACAGCGCATCGAGCACGAAGAGCCCACCGCGTGGGCGCAGTTCGTAGGGTCGCAAGCACCCCTCACCCGACCAGGGGTCGGTGCCGACCGGCCACGTGTCGACAGCCCGATTCTCGTGCAGCATGTGACGACCAAGCCCGACCATGTCGAAGGCGCCCGATGGATGTGGTCGGCTCGTCCCCGTCATAAAGTACCGTGGGTCGGTATAGCCAAGCCGAGGCTCGCGATCGGCGGTGGTGTACAGGTTCCCGTACTCGGCCAGGACCCGCCACGCCGTCTCGAGGTCATCGGTCGTCAGGTCTTCGACGAACCACGGCGTGCGCGTGCCAGCCCTGAGCGCGATCTCGTACTCTGCCTCGGTCATGAACCGATACCCCGGACACTCGTAGGGCGTCGCATACTCCGGACGCAGCTCGATGCACTCGGCGTTGTCCGTGTAGCATGTCGGCAACCCCTCTCGCCGACTCATGAAGTTGGGTGCGGCACGTGCCGAGTCCCCACCGAAAGGCGTGAGGCCCGGACCGGGCAGGGGCACCCCTCGAACGGCCGCCCTGTCTGCAATGCCGAGCGGCCACTTCGCCATGTAGAAGTCGTTCGTCAGCGTCACCGGTCGCGAGAGCGACATCTGCCTCGAAGGAAAGTCCACCGCGACGGCGTCGTCGCCGATCCAGTGCTCTCCGCCCTCGACGTAGACGAACCCGGATGGAGTGCATCGGCCATTGCTGCAACTCGACGACGCACAGGCGAGGTCGAAGGTACACGCCTCGCCTTCCTCCAGGCCTCGCGTCGAACAGTCGACTACGGGGCACTCGTCGCCTACGCACCCCGGTACCCATCCGCGATCCCCGTCGCAGGTCAACACGTCGCCGGCCGCACACCATGTCGCGCCGACGGGTTCACAGGCCGGTGGTGCGCAGTCGTTCAACTCCCGGTTGCAACCCCACGGGCACACGACCAGCGGGTCGTCCCCATCGTCGAAGATGTTCAGCCGGTGAAGTTCGCCGTCGATGCAGGTCATCTCGTCCTGCCATCGTGGCCCGGTCGTGCGTTCACACCATCCGAGGACACAGGACTCGCTTCCCGGGCACGGTGTCTCATACCACGCCCCCCTCGAGCAGGACCGTCGCGTCGTCTCGCTCACGCAATGGGACATCGACGAGGATTCGAGGGTGCACTCTTCCGGTGGCGTGCCACAGACACCGCCGATGCAGACATTCCCCTCCTCGCACGGCTGAACCGTCCACCTGCTTCCGTTGGGCGCGCAGACCGCGCGCCACTGGTCGTCGCGACACACCGACGTGCCCGCGTCGCAGATCGCGTCGACGCAGTCGGCGGCATCGCCAGACGCGTTGCACCACTGCCCCTCGTCGGCACAGGTCGTCAGCGAGAGCGTGCCGCCGGCAGCGCACGATACGAGGGTGTCGCCCACGCAGTACGCCTCGCCGTCGGTGCAGGGCACCGTCTCGCATCGCCCGGCGCTGCAGACCTGGTCTGCGGCACACCCGGGCACGACCGTCCACCCGAACCCGTCCGGGTCGCATTGCTCGACCGTGTTCTCGGGCGCGCACCGCCGCTCGCCGGGGATGCAGGTGCGAGCGACGCAGGCCCCGTCGGTGCAGGTGCAGCCTGCGGGGGACTCACAGGCAGAGGTGCAAACCTCGGCGACTTCGCCGGTGTCGGGGTCGCAGGTGATGGCGATGTCGCCCTCGCAGCGAGGCGGGGTATCGGCCTCACAGGTGATGTCGACGCAGACGCCATCGGCGCAGACCTGGTTCGGGTCGCAGTCCTCAACTCGGGGTGCGCCTCCATCCACCGGGCACGTCCAGACGGTGCCATCATCCCAGCAGGACCGCCGCCCACCCTCGCATTCGACACTTGAGCATCCGACAGCGTCACCTGCTGCGCCATCCGAGTCTGCGCACATGCCTGTGGCAAGCGCGTCATCGCCAGCGCACCCCAAACCTGCGAGGAGCACGAACCCGGCTGCCTGTAACGTCCGACCAACAGATCGAAACCCCCGACTCAGCAAGCATCCGACGGAGCTACATCCGGGTCGCTTCCCAAACAACATCTCGCTCGGGGAGACCCCGGTTTCCACAATACGACTCACAGCCACCTATCCATTGCTCGTACCGAACCAACAGCAAAGAACCCTGTCAAGTCACGAATCTGAAGCCGCACGATTCTTCCGAGCGAAACGCGCCTGCGCGCCATCCAAGGCCCAGTCGACTGAGCCCGCCGCCAAGTCGAGGCCCGGTTGCCAGCAAGAGCTACTCACGAATGGCACCTGAACTCCTCCATTTGCCCCGGTTCCATTCGTACGTCGGGCCAAGGTCAAGTGGCACTCCGTATCGCTGCAAGATTGCGGGCGACGCACCTCGAACGCAATGCTCTCGCCTCACGGACTTTCCGCCGTAAATCGCCATGTACTCGACGGGAGACCTCATCGCCGGTCCGCCACACCACTGACGCTCCGTTCCCGCGCACTCTGCGTATACGTTCAGATCTGAGTCCGCAGCGTATCTGACAAACGCAGAGCATTGCCCGGGATCCAGGACCCCGGCCCAGAGCACCGTACTCTCAATGCTTCCATGGTGTCCCAACTCGCAATACGCGCGACTTTCAGGGGACGAAAGACACACAGCGGCCTCTCGACGTAACTCCTGCGTACACGATGCAGACAGCATGATGGCTAGAGCAGTGATAGCGCGTCTTCGTAGGAGCATCAACGCCACCCCAAACCAGACATGAGGGGCGTGCCCCATCCGCCGAACCACCCGACATTCCTTTCGTCGACAAGATGACCGGCATTGGCAGCTTCCGCACAGGCATAGGCACAGTTTCTACCGCGCTGTTCCGACGTTGCCCCGCCGCACGAATCCGCAAGATCCGCTCCCATCGCATTGTTCCAGTTGTCCATGATGAACGTCGCGCGCGAGACTCCCCTGTCGAGGTCCACAAAAACTTCCATGGCAAACATGAGATCCCACGGCAAACCATTGAACAGCGTCTCCGCCTCCAAGACGCAGGCTGCGATGCAGTGTTCCATCGCGTTCTGTGTGCTGTGCAGTCCCCGCTCCGGTACCGAAAAGTCTCGTATTGCCGCATTGATCGGTGACTCAGGATCGTCAAGGGCAGTAGCATCGTTCGCGCTATCTACTGCGGAGATTTCATTGTAGATTACTGCTCCAGCACCAATGATCACGGCGCCGGCGCCAACCAGTGTCCAGATACTGAACGTACCGCGCGGATCGATCTGTGAGACGGGATCGGATCCGACATACTCGTACAGATTGGCCAGGCCGCCGGCGAAGCCAATCGGGTCCGCTGCGGTCCAACGTCCGCTGAAAGCGTCGTAGTCTCTGAAGCCGAACCGTACGAGGTCCGTGGTCGGGTCGAAGTGGCCACCGGCGAAGCCGAACGGAATCTCCGGCACGTCGGGCGAGATGGTAAGCGTCCGCTCTCCAAAGGGTCCGTACTCCATTCGGGCGGCGACGAAGGTCGAGAGTGGATCGGTCGTCGCGGGATCGACGAGCCGGACGAGGGCTCGTGGACTGCCACGACGGTCCGAGATCAGGCGGTACAGGGTCGGGTGTCCAGTGACTGCATCGATGTTCTCGTAGTCGACGACCAGGTCGGGGACGCGTCGTCCGGTCTGATAGACGAACTGCCGGACGATCGTGCCCGTACCGTCGAGCTCGGCGACGGGCCGTAGGAAGTCGGCGTAGAGCCAGCCTCGCTGATCCACGATTGCGCCGGTGGCATCGTACTCGATGCGGCCAATCCGTCGTCCGATCGCGTCATTGGCGTACACGACGCGCCAATCCCACGCGACCGTGCTCGTGGCGCAATCTGTGACGCCGATCGGGAGCAACGTGACGCTCTCGAGCGGGCCCATGGGCGAGTAGTCGTAGCAGCGCACGCCAGGCGTACCGGCGGCATCGCGCCATTCTTCCTGCAACATCCCCGCATCGTCCCAGACGTACTGGCGATCGCCATATTGCAGCAGCCGGTCGCGCCCATCCACCTCGATGTCGGTGGTAGACAGGTCCGTGCCACCGCTGTCGGTGGTCCCGGTCCGATTCCCATTCTCGTCGTACGTCCAGGTCCACAAGCGTGGCGAACCCCCGAGTGAGTCCGTGCGCTCTGCAGAAGCGAGTCGGCCCGTCGCAGGGTGGTAGGTGTACTCCCACAGCACAAAGTCGTCCCCGGCGCGCTCGTCCGCTCCAATGATGCGTCCTGCGGCGTCGTACTCGTACTCGACGCACCACGGTGTCTCGTCGCTGCTCCCAGCGGAGCAGTTCGCCGGCAACATACCCTCCGCGCCTCCCGTTGCGACGTAGGCCACGTTCAGTTCGTGAAGCAGCCGTCCGTTGTCGTCCATCGCGAACCCTGAGGCGGCCACTGGCGTCCCGGATCCGCCTCCACCGAAGGGATAGAATTGGGTGCGCCGTGGCGACATCGACCTCGCGTCAGGCGGCGTTGATGCATCATCATAGACGGTCTCGAGCAGGGTGGTGCCGTCGACATCAAGGCCGGTAGGCGCACCAATCCCATTGCGTCGATTCACCGTAGCGTAGGTCGATCCGGTGGACCCGTCCGTGATCGTCCGGGTGACCGTCCCATCTGCCGTGATCTCGCTGTGGACCGCCCCGATGAATGTGGCGCCGTCATGCCAACCGACGTAGCCGGTCTGCGCCCACGACATCAGGTGGGGGGTTCCACCCGACGTCAGGCTTGCGGCGTCGTAGTCGCTGTCTGCGGCGAACTCCAACCTGGCTCCATCGCTTCGCTCGATGCTCAGAGGATAGCCCGTGTAGCGATCGTAGACCATGTCCCACGTCATCGCAGGCTCGCCGCCGCCCGACATCGCGATCTGCGAGGGCCGGTTGCCGACCCCAGGCGTGCAGACACCGCCCGAGGACGGGCAATCGGCGCCGGTGCCGCACGCCAGCCCTGTGTCGGCACAGAAGCCAGTCGCGTACGAGAAGTCGACCACAACCCCGGTCGGCAGCGAATACCGCACGACCCGCCCGTCGGTGTCCGAGACGGTCTCCGTCGTGTCCGGGGTCGCGTCGGTTGCACAGAATCCAAGGGTGGTGTCGCAAACGCCGACTGAGCAGTCCGCGTCGACGTCGCACGGAGTCTCCGGTGGTGTGGTCGCTGACACGCGATATCCACCGGCCGGCCCAGCCAAGGCACGGTCGAACGTGTGCGGCGCACGACCGGGTGGCACGATGCCGGTGACCCGGTCTTCCGGTGCCCACGTGGCCTCGATGACCTCGCCCGACGACTCAGTCCCACTCGCGTCGGTATGCGACGTCTCTACACGCGTGGGGCGACCGAGGTCGTCGCGGCTGATGTCGGCGTCACTGTGGCTCCCGGCGCCGGCGCCAGCCCAGAAAGCGGAGCGGACCGACATCACGGCACCGAACGGGTCCGGCTCAACGGTGTCGCTGCCCGTCACAGTGAAACCTTCGCTCTCGTTCCCCACTGTTCTCGTCGTCGTGCGTTCAAATGGCGCATCCACTTCGATCTCGAGCGAGGCGCGCGTTCGCGTGCCCGCAGCGGGATCTGAACCAGACCCCGCAGCGGGAGGCGGGATACGCATCGGCGGTCCCACCGCCTCGACGACTCGGCCCCATGCGTCGATTCGACGCCACGACTCGACGGGGTTGGTCCCATGCGGATCCGCGACGGTCACGCGTCCGAGGTAGGCGCGTGTGCGGATCTCCCAGATCGTGTCGGTGCCCGAACCCGTCCGCGTCAGGAAGGTCGCCGAGTGGGTGCCGCGTGACATCGAGAAGCGCGCAGCGAGCACGGGCTCGGACAGCTCGAAGCACAGACCGGTGAGCGGATGTAGAATCTGATCGATCCCGTCCCCCGGGTTGCAATCGCCAGCGTCATACAACGCCGCGTCGTCCCCATCTGACCAGTCCGTCGGCTCGACGACGCCCGAGAGCGACTCGGTACCATCGGTGCCAAACGCCTCGTGCACGACACCTCGCGTCCCGGCCCGGTCGACGTTGGTCGTTCGACCACGGACGATCACACGATCGAGGGCGTCCACGATCTCATAGCGTCCGCCCAGCAGCTCGCGGCGGGTCGTCTGGATGCCATCGGGCGTGGTCACGCGGCGCACCCAGTTCGAAACCACGCGCTCGGGCCCGCCGTCGAACTCGAGGAACTCGATGCGACGCCGCCGGCCTTCGGCTGTGGTGTCTTCGACGACCGTCATCGCGAAGTCGTGCTCCTGCTCGCGGTCCAGACGCACCCGGTGACCGTCGGAGCTCTCGTCGTCGACGAGTCGCCCGACGCCGTCATACGAATAGAAGCTGACGCGACCGAACGCGGAGACCTGCGAGCGCATGAGCCCGTTGCCGTCGTACGTGAATCTCCACTCGGGGGGCACGAGGCTCGCATCCGAGACATCGTGAACGGGTCGTCGGAACGCGGTGAGGTCACCCGTGGCCGAGACATCGAATCCGCTGATGCGGGTTGGTCCGGCCCCAGCGCCCACGTTCGCTGTGACGGTGACCGTGCGATCCCCCGTCGATCCAGACGACGCGAATTCGGTTCGAAACGGCTGGCCATCGGGGTCCTCGACGATTGTCAGGCTGTCGCCGAAACGCTCGAACTGCCGGACGACCCGACCCGTGACCGCATCACGGGTCTCGACGTGCTGGCCGTCCTCACGAAAGACGAAGATCTGCCGACCATCGGGCGACGCAACCTCAATCTCCGAGTCCACCGCGTGAGCGACTGGGTCCCACGTCCGTTCGATGCGAAGCACGTTGTTGCCCACGAGGGCATAGAGCGCGTCAGGAGCTACGGCGAGACCGTCGCGGCCATCGATGCGACGACGTGTGACGCCGCACCGTTGGCCGGTGTCCGGCACCGTCCAACCGGCCCCGAAGTCCGGGAGGCAGGTCTCACCGGGCGCTCCGTGCATCCCAAAGTTGGATGTCCCAAGGATCGTCGTGACGTCGCCTTCTGAGATCTGGCGTACCCGCCCGGCGCCGCTTTCGCGCACGTACACCGTACCGTCCAGCGCCAGCTCGATGTCCGTCGGCTCGAAGAGTCCGACCGCCAACCGGGGACCGTCCATCCAGTCCACGGTGTCACGCCACGCCGAGGTCGTCGTCAGTGTCGGATCGAACGTCCCCGCCCACGTAAACGCTCGACCCGCCTCGTCGATGCGCACAATGACGCCACGCGGGTCGCCGGGCCCGCCCGGACGCATGAGCACAAAGACATCGCCGTCGGCGGCGACTTCGAGCTCACGGACTCCGACGAGGCAGGCATCGCCGACGGGCACCGCCACCCAGGGATGTGCGGGGGCGACTGCGGGGTCACAGTTCTGCCCGCCAACGGCGAGGATCGTCCCGCTCGTGTCATAGCGATAGAGGGTCGCGGGCTCGTACGGGTCAGTTCGATCGGACCTCGCGGTGAAGAACACCGAGAAGTCGTCCGTCGCCGCGAGGGAGTCGACGTATGGCGTGCGCGTGCCCGAATCGATGGCCGTTGTCGCGGGCCCAACGCCTTCGATGTCGACCCCCTGTCTCGACGGCAGATTGCCAACGCGAAAGAGCCGCGCGCCAGGGTAGTCCGCTCCGGTCCCGTCAACAGGTGCCTGCTCACGCCCCAACTCCAGGAAGAGATCTCCCGACGCCGTAAGGTCGATTATCCCAGTCAGTTCCTGCCATTCGTTGTGGAACATCTCGAACTCGCTCGCTGGCGCCTCCTCTGGTGGAGCCTCGTGCCAATCCTCACCCTCGCCCGGTGGCGTGCAGTCGCTACCGAGCCCTGTCATGTCCAGACCTGTGTCGCCAACACGCCATAGGAGTGTCCACGACAGCCCATGCCCGCACGACGATGAGTCCGGTGCCTGTTCAAGCAGATAGAGTTCTCCTGCGCCGTCGGCGTGGATGCTACCCCATTCGTTGCCGGGCGTGCCCGGTGTCCAGTCCATCAGCCGGGTCGTTGTGTCTCCCGCTGTCGCCTGGAACCGTCCACCTGCGCCGAGCAGCACCTGTCCAGTCACCGGGTCGAGCCGGTGCATGACGTTGAGGCTCCATCCGACCGCTCCCTCGAACTGACCAGCGCCCGCCCCGACACGCGCCGAGGAGGCACCAAACAGGTAGCCAGACCCGGCCCGGACGAGTGGCGCGTCGACGAGTTCGACCGGGCACACCGTCGGCCACGCGCCGAAGGCTCCCCCCTCGAGGCATGTCGCCGGGGTGTAGTACATGTCGTACTTCCGACCGACGACCACCCGCAGCTCTGCAGGCCCCGTCCACGGGCGGCCCCACGCGTCTCGGCCATCCCACACGACCTCGACCGCGCCGTCCCCGACCGGATCGGGTTCGATCACCAGATCGCGGCCTGCGACCTGGACCGCGACGACCAGATCACCGTCTCGAAGCTCCGCGTGGGTCACCGGGAGCGTGAACGCCCTGTATCCATGATACCCGGGGGTGCGATCGCTCCGGTAGATCAACCGGTACCCGGTGCCGTGGATCGGCAGATGCTCCGTCAACACCTGCGTGTCACATTCGATGATGCTGCCCGATTGCAGCTCGGGGCACTCGGGCTCCGGCTCGGGCTCCGGCTCTGCTTCGGGCTCCTCGGCGTCCGCCGGGAAGGACTTGCCCGGATTGATGTCGTAGATCGAAAGATGGTGCAGGCGGGCACGAACGACGCTGACGGGCTCGGAGAGCGTGGTCTCGGGCGCGATCCCGGTGAGGAATCGGTCCGCGAGATCTTCGAGGTGTTGCGGGTCCAGAATCTCGGCCGGATCGTAGACCGACGAGATAGAACCCTCGCTGAGCCCGGCCAACGTCTCCGGCGACAGCGTGGCGCGGCCGTCGGCATCGACCCCCTGCAATCCGATCACGAATGCATCGTCCTCGGCTCGCCATGCCGGATTCTGCCCCTGCGGATCGATTGGCACCCCGGACACATCCGTCCACGCTTCCATCGCGTCGGCGTCGTACCAACCCAGAGGCACGAACGTCCCATCCGGGTATCCGAAGACGTTCTCGACGTAGAACGACACGGGCTGCGCTGCGCCGGTCGCGTCTTCGAAGCGAACCCCGTCGACCGGTCCGGCGCCGTCGTACACCGTCAGTTCGAACGCGTACGTGTACGCACTCGCTCGGGGCAATGGCGCGGGCATCGCGAGTTGACCGTCCAGACCTGTTGTGAACTCCGTAAACGCGAAATCGAACGGCGCCGAGATCGACGACGAACCGGCGGCGACGACCGTGCCGGGAGGGAACCAGACCGACGCTTTGCGCGAACCGAGGTCGTCAATCACCTCGGGCAGCTCCACAAAGCCACCCACCGACAGATCGGCTGCGGTCACTGTTGCCCGGTCCAGAGACGTCGGCTCGGGCACCAGCGCAACGTCCCCGATCGACGCGAAGCCGTGCCAGGACGGACCCGCGATTCGTTGCGCGCTGTGGTAGCCGGGATACTCGATGTCGAGGACCACAGGCTCACCACCGTTCACCAGCATGTCGAACGTGCCGTCGGATCTGGTGTACGCCCACCCGAGCTCGTTCGCATCGACCACCGAGACTCTTGCGGAGGCCAGGGGCGTCATCGACGTCGGCACGGTGGACGAGCGCGAGAGCACACGCCCGCTGACGACCGCGGCACGCCGCGCGTCGAGCGGGCTCGCCGACATACCGAACTGGGTGGTGCCGAGCAGCGTGGCAAAGGCGTCGTAGAACGAGCTCGACGCGGTGAGTTCGGGCGCGATCGCCGCGAAGTCCGGCGGTACCAGATGACACCAGGCGTCCGAGCCTGACGCGCAGATCCCGTCGATGCACGCGGCCGTCGCGCTGCAGTCCGGGTCGTCACAATCCGCGTACCCGTCACCGTCATCGTCTCGTCCGTTCGCACAGGAGACTTCCGTCGGTTCGACCACGCAGACGCCGTGCCCCGCACACTCGACATCATCACAGTCCACGAGTCCGTCGCCATCGTTGTCGATGGTGTCCGCGCAGTCCTCACTGCGCGGGACACAGCGACCGTCCACAGCGCACCAGGCGCCATGCGCGCATCCGACGTCCGGACCACATCGAGGCGCGCAGACCGACGCGCCGATCTCCTCGCTGGTGACGCAGACGCCGTCCGGGCCACAGTCGAAGTCTCGATCGCACGTTTCGACGCAGATCCCGTGCCCGGCGCTGGTCGGGATGCACTCCGCGAGACCGCTGCATGCGAGCGGCTCCCCCGGCGTGCAGGACGTCACACAGGTCCCACGATGGTCGCCGCGATCCAGGCAGGCTGAAGGACCCGCGTCGTTGCCGCAATCCCAGTTGCTGCTGCATGCGTCTCCGGGGAGCCCGGTGCCCGACGCGCAAGCTGGCGAGGACGCGCAGTCGAGAACGTCGGCACATCCCATCAGACCGTCGGCGTCGGCGTCGACGCCGTACTCACACAGCTCACCCGAAACGCACAGCCCCGTCGTCGTGTCGCATGCGCCTGTCGCACAGTCGGTCGATGCGATGCACTGGGCCACGCACACGCGCTCGTCGAGAAGCGACGACCATGCGCACGTGCTTCCGCCGGGGCAATCCTCGGGCGCGCCGCAGAGTTCGGCGCAGGCCCCGAATGCAGGCAGGCACTCACCCGACAGCGAGTCGCAGAAATCCCATGCGGGATCCGTCGGCAGGGTCGTCGTCAGGGGCAGACACGTCGCCGATCCTCCGCAGGCGGTCCCGCCATAGTGGAATCCGCACCCGGAGCCGCACGAGCCGATGTCACCGGTCGCGCCGCCGTCTGGACGAAGACAATACGGCGCGGATCGACCATCCGACCGCACACTCGTCGGACCGCACGAGCTGGCATCCACGCAGGGCTCGCCATCGACACTGCCTCCGGCGACACACAGATCGCTGCACTGACCGCACCAGCCGAGGTCGAGGCAATCGGGCGCTCCGTTGCTGTCGTTGTCCAGGCCATCTCCGCACGAGAGTTCCGCGTGAAATCCGACCCCGCATGCGATGTCGTCGATGCATCCGAAGTCGCAGCAGTCCACCAGGCCGTTGCCGTCGTCATCAATCCCGTCCGCGCAGTTGGTCTCGCCAACGCAGACCGTGCTCGCGCACGCGGGATCGGCGCAATCCGCCCACCCGTTGCCGTCCTCGTCGCCCGCCGCGTAGCAATCCTCGGACAACGGCACGCAGTGTCCGCCGCCGCCACAACGAGAGTCGAGGCCGCAATCGCCGTCATGAATGCAGGCAGCGACGCACATTCCTGCCGAGAGCAGATCCGTCCACTGACACACCTCGCCAGGGTCGCAATTCGAGTCGCTGCTGCATCCATTGACGCAGAGCCCCTGAGTCGAGTCCGCGCTCAGAGGCACGCAATCCATCCCCGAGGCCGCGCAGGTGTTCATGGATGGGTCGCAGAACTCCGAGCAAGCGCCATCGGGTACACCAAACCACTTCTCTGCGAAGCAGAACGGATCTGCGGCGTCTGACGCGCAGTCCGCGGATGTCCCGCACGATGTGCCATGCGCTCCAGCCCCGGAGTCGCAGTATCCGCTGCACGATCGGCACCACCCGGTGTCAGCGCAGTCGAAGCGTCCGTCACCGTCATCGTCGAAGAGATCGGCACAGGACAGCTCGTCCCCGGAACACGAACCACCGCCAAGGCAATCCCCGTCGCAACAATCGATGTCTCCATCCCCGTCGTTGTCGAAACCGTCGTCACAGACCTCTGCAGACGGCGCGCATGCGGTACTCGTCGAGCAGTCCGGATCGGCACAATCGACGTAGGCATCGCCATCATCGTCGACACCATTGTCGCAGGTCTCCCATCCCCCACACCCCGGCCAGCTGTCACAGTCCGGATCGTAGCAATCGACCCACGAGTCACCCTCGTCGTCGACCCCGTTGTCGCAGACTTCGCCGCCCATCGCGGCGCAGGCAAAGTCCGTCGCGCACGCGGGATCGGCGCAGTCAGCTGTCCCGTTGCGATCCTCGTCTCCTGCCAGCCAGCAGTCTTCGAACGTCCGCACGCACTCGCCTGCAGGCGTGCACACCGCGCCGTACTCACAATCCGAGTCCACCGCGCACGCTCGGCCGCAGATCCCGGAACCCAACATGTCCGAGGCCCGGCACAAGAACCCCGATGCGCAATCCGCATCCAGGACGCACGCGTCGCCACAGAGACCCAGCGCGGGATTCGCGGCAAGTGCGATACAGTCGACGCCGGATGAGCATCCGCTCGATGTCGCGGGATCGCAGAACTCCGAGCACTGCCCGCCGTCGAATCCGAATCGGGCCTCGGTCATGCAGAACGGGTCATTGGCATCCGCAGCGCACTCGTAGCTGCCGTAGCAGGCGGATCCCGCTGCAAGTGAGCCGCCCTGACAGTCCCATGAACATGTCTGACAGTAGCCGTCGTCGCCGCAGTCCGGGCCGCCGTCACCGTCGTCGTCATGTCCGGCGAAGCAGTCGCGTTCATCGAGCGCGCACGCTGCGTCCATCGAGCAATCCCAGTCGCAGCAGTCCACCTGTCCATCGAGGTCGTTGTCGATCAAATCATCACACGCCATCTCGCTCGAAGTGGCGCAGGACGACGTGCCGACACAGTCCGCGTCGGCGCAGTCGACGTCGCCATCGCCGTCATTGTCGACTCCGTCCGAGCAGATCAGTTCGCCGCCGCTGCACTCCGACTTCGGCGCACAGTCTGAATCTGCGCAGTCGACGTACCCGTCTCCGTCGTTGTCGAACCCGTCTGCGCAGTCGAGCTCATCTGGCAACGTGCACAGAACGAACGATACGCAGTCGTCGTCAGCACAGTCCGTCTTCCCGTCCCCGTCTTCGTCGAGGCCGTTGTCGCAGATCTCGGACGCACACGCCGGGTCGGACGCGCAATCCCCATCGGCGCAGTCGACCGCGCCGTCGACATCGTTGTCTGCTCCGTCGTCACAAAGACCGGATTCCGTGTCAGGCCGCGTGACCTCGAGCTCGAGCCACCCACCACCAGACGGGTGCTCCCTCTGCTGGACCTTGATCCCATCGCCTGCTGCGCCCGAAACCACAACGGCCCATCCGTCGGCAGGGAGACCCGACGCCACGGCTGCCGTGACATCGAGCCGGAGTTCCGACACGCATCCAGCAGTTACGGTCGTCGATGCGTCGCTGGTGGTCCCCCAGGGCACAGCGGTAGACGGGTCCCACAGGTCGGTCGTCGTACAATCGAGCGTACTATTCGTTGGATCCGTGTCGTCGGCGCACGACCAGGTGGCCCCGTCTTCCGTCCACGGAGCGGTCATGGCGAACGCCTCGACCGTGAGCGGCGGAGAAGCAAGCAGGCACAGCTCAACCGGAATCACGATCTCGACGGTCGTCGGAGTCCCCGTCCCGACCGCGCTCCCGACCGCGGCCGAGTCAAATCCAATGAGGAATGCACGCTGCAGCGGCGCGACCGATTCGCCCGTCGAGGCGGTGCCGTGCGCGGTGTGCGGGTTCGAGGCATCGAGCCACGTGTCGGAGACGGCAGGCACCGTCTCGATCGTCACGAGCGCGTTGGCGGCCTCACGCGTTGTGTCGGAACCAACGGCGTCCAGCATCGTCCCGGAATCCACGTCAGCCTGACGGTCATCCGCTGAACATGACGCAACGACAATGGCGCAGATACACGCCCACACACGAACGCGTGTCGTCCCTGCAGGGACGAGAAACAGGGACGACATGATCGAGACCCCTCAAGGTTGTAGAGTGAACCGCACCGGGTTTACCGGAGGCCCCAGCTCTTGAGAGACTGGAGCCATGGGAAAGCGAATCTACTCGAAGGAAGTCCGGGAGCGCGCCGTCCGGCTC
>Ga0209692_10000858_pt1 | contig 52821 bp, 34 predicted proteins | sample tdDd472_FD_187129 | JGI IMG/M metagenome (GOLD analysis project Ga0209692, IMG submission 187129) | Marine sediment microbial communities from the Atlantic coast under amendment with organic carbon and nitrate - tdDd47.2 (SPAdes)... | ecosystem: Environmental > Aquatic > Marine > Coastal >... | reverse complement strand
GAAATATTTGTAGTAAAAACATCAGAAGGTAAGTATGCAAAAATCTGGTTGAAAGATTATTTTAATGATGAATCAAAAAGTGGATTTGTTACCATGAAATACTCTTACCAATCGGATGGAAGCGCAAAGCTTGATTAAGAAATAAATAACAAATAAATTAGACGTTTGGGAGGGAGTTTATATTTCTCCCGGATACTAATTTAAAGTACTGTAAGAAATATTCGCATGATAAATTAACTAATTACCTTTTAGCAATATCTTTAAGTTTTCTTACATGTTGAATTTTAAACATTACACTTTACTTTCGGTTAGTATTTTGCAATATGTATTGGATATTTGAAAGGTCCGTGGTTACATACATAGGAACTTTATATTACCCAGAGAGATTTTATTAATCTGGGACATTCTGTTTCTCTTACCAGTTTCCTGAATAGCACCTGTTATTGCTCCCATTCTTATATCAATCCTAATGATAATATTGGCTTTGGTTATTTATCACTTTAATCTTAAAGTAATTTTAAAGTATAAATATTCCTCTTGAAGAAATAAAAGGCAAATCATTAAGCTACAAACTTTTTGATCTTTCAGTCACATATATTCCAAAACAATTTCCTTGGTTTATTTTTTTGCTGGATTTATTATAATCACGTTTGGCATATCTTTTGTATACAAGCATTTCAAAAACTAATCAGGTAAATAATATTCTTCATCTGTAAAAAAAGACCCTGAGTCTAAAAGTATTTTTTACCAATTCTTAAAAAGACACTTTTACTTCCAGAAATATTTTAAACCAATCTAATGATTTCATTAATATAAATTCTTGTTCATGTAATAAACGATCAAATTAACTGTTATTAGAGGAATGTTTATTTACGTTCATATAATCCTGCATTTGGTTCAATATAATTTTACAATAATCTAATATGAAATAATATTACCAACAAATAAAAATATTTTAATTAGTTTATAGCCACAAAAACTTATTTATGAAAAAAGGAATCTTATTTGCTCTATTTACTATCGTTTTTCTAAGTGGATTTGCGCAAAACAAATATACAATCAGCGGGTATATTAAAGACGCAAGCAATGGAGAAGAACTTATTGGTGCTACAGTTTACGTTAAAGAAATACAGCAAGGAGCCATGACAAATGTTTATGGATTCTACTCAGTTACTGTTCCTGAAGGCGATTATACCATACAATACAGTTATATTGGTTTTAATCCTCAGGACTTTTCAGTTAAATTAAACGAATGTAAAACTAGAAATGTAGAACTTATTTTAAATTCCCAACACCTTGAAGAAGTTGTGATTAAAGCACAAAAGGGAGATTATAATATAAAATCAACAGAAATGGGTGTTGTTAAACTTTCACCAAAAGATATTTCAGCTATTCCCGTTTTATTTGGGGAAAAAGATTTAATGAAAACCTTACAATTAATGCCCGGTGTTAAATCTGCGGGAGAAGGAAGTAGTGGATTTAATGTACGTGGAGGAAGTGCTGATCAAAATTTAATATTACTTGACGAGGCTACTGTTTATAATGCTTCACATTTACTTGGTTTCTTTTCAGTTTTTAATTCTGATGCTATAAAAGATGTTAATATGATTAAAGGTGGTGGGCCTGCAGAATATGGAGGTCGCCTTTCATCTGTATTAGATATAAAAATGAAAGAAGGAAATATGAAAGATTATAGCGTTTCTGGCGGATTAGGGTTAATATCATCGAGGCTTACAGTTGAAGGCCCTATTGTTAAGGACAAAGGATCATTTATGGTTTCTGGAAGAAGAACGTATCTTGATTTATTTTTAGGCTTTACGTCAGATGAATCCTTAGGTAATACTCAACTATACTTTTATGATCTAAACCTGAAAGCCAATTATAAAATAAATGACAAAAATCGTATTTTCTTATCTGGTTATTTTGGACGTGATGTATTTGGATTTGATGATATGATGGGTATTGATTGGGGAAATTATACAGGTACAATTAGATGGAATCATCTTTTTAACGACAGGTTATTTCTAAATAGTTCTCTAATAATAAGTGACTATAACTACAGTATGAGTATGGATACTGGCGACGATAATTTAGAAATTTTATCGGGAATTAATGATATAAATCTTAAGGAAGATTTTTCTTTTTATATCAATCCCAAAAACACTTTAAAATTTGGAGCAAATATAACCTATCATACTTTTATTCCAGGTGAAGTTTCAGGGAATGAGGATTTTGACTCATACAATCAAGAAGATGATTATGCGTACGAAGCCGCTGCTTATATCTCACATGGATTAACTCTTACTGAAAAACTTAAATTCGAATATGGTTTAAGGTATTCTTTATTTTTGGTAACTGGACCCGGAGATATTTATACCTACGATGACAATAATAATATTATAGATACAAAAACCTATAAATCTAATGAAATTATAGAAAGTTATGGAGGTCTTGAACCTCGATTTGCAGCAAATTATACTCTTAACAAGAGTAGTTCGATTAAGTTTGCTTATTCACGTAACAGACAATATCTTCATCTACTTTCGAACTCGACCTCGGGAACTCCTATGGATGCATGGATACCGAGCAGCAACATTGTAGAACCGGAAATAGCCGATCAGGTTTCATTAGGTTATTTCAGAAATTTCTTAAATAATAAGATAGAAACTTCGGTAGAGATATATTATAAAGACATGCAAAACCAACTAGATTATGAAAATGGTGCCGACTTATTCTTAAACCCATATATTGAATCTCAACTTGTTTACGGTGAAGGACACTCTTATGGCGCTGAATTTTTAATTAAGAAAAACTCAGGGAAATTTACAGGATGGTTAAGTTACACCTATTCCAAAACAGAAAAAAGATTCGACGAAGTAAATGATGGTGATTGGTATCCTACAAAATATGATCGAACTCATGATGTTTCGTTAGTTGGAATGTATCAGTTTAATCCCAAATGGAATGTTTCAGCAACCTGGGTTTATAACACGGGTAATGCAGTAACCTTTCCAAGTGGAAAATATGAAATTGAAGGTCAAACTGTAAATTATTATACTGAAAGAAACGGTTATCGAATGCCTGATTACCACCGATTAGATATTGGTGCTACCTATACAAAACAAAAGAAAAAAGGAAGAGAAGCTAGTTGGAATTTTTCACTCTACAACGCATACGGGCGTGAAAATGCATATACTATTACATTCCAGGAAAGTGAATCTGATCCAAATGTTACAGAGGCAGTTCAACTTTCCTTATTTAAATGGATACCTTCAATAACTTATAATTTTAAATTTTAAGAAAATGAAAACAATAATATATATAGCTTTGATTTCAATACTTTTCACATCTTGTGAGACAGTAATTGATATTGATTTAAATTCTACGGATTCAAAAATTGTAATAGAAGGATCAATAACAAATCAACCTGGACCTTATACAATTAAAATTGCTCAAACTACAGATTATTTTATTCCTTCTAATTATCCGGCAATACAAAATGCTTTGGTGAATATAAGCGATGATGAAGGAAATTTTGAAACGCTTATCGACGTTGAACCCGGTATTTATCAAACCACCTCAATTCAAGGAACAACAGGACGTACATACAATTTGCATATTAGTATTGATGATCAGGAATATACAGCAAGTTCGTATTTACCTCCAATTACACCTATTGATTCGCTTGCTTATTTTGACAGTCCTTTTTCTCCGCACAATAGTGGTGAAGGTAATTATCGCGTATCATGTTATTTCCATGATAACGAAAATGAAGAAAACTATTATCGTTTTAAATTATATAGAAACTCAGTCTTATCGGAAAAATTTTATTTATTAGACGATCAATTGCAAAACGGAAGAGATATTGATTACGGAAGGCTTCAAGATGAAATAGAATTAAATGATACGATTGTTGTAGAACTTTTAAATATTGATGAGGGTATTTACAATTATTTTAATACATTAAGTTCAATTGTAGGTGGCGGAGGAATGTCGAGCTCAATACCTGCAAATCCAAATAGTAATATCTCAAATGGAGCTTTAGGATTTTTCGGAGCTTATTCGTTTACCCGAGATACTATAATAATTAATTAAGAGATTTTATAAAACTTCCAACAAATAAAAAAGGCCATCAAAATATGATGGCCTTTTTTGTCCTTTCAAGATTAATTATTCTTTTATTCCTAACTGTTGAAAAATAAAGGCATACTCCAAAGCAATTTCTTTTAAAGCTTCAAATCTTCCGGAAGCTCCACCATGCCCTGCATCCATATTTGTATGCAACAGCAATACATTTTCGTCGGTTTTCATATCACGAATTTTAGCAACCCATTTTGCAGGCTCCCAATACTGCACTTGAGAATCGTGTAATCCAGTTGTAACCAACATTGCTGGGTATTCTTGCGCTTTTACCTGATCGTAAGGCGAATATGATAACATATAATCGTAATACTCTTTTTCTTTTGGATTTCCCCATTCATCAAATTCACCAGTTGTTAATGGAATACTCTCGTCGAGCATGCTAGTAACAACATCAACAAATGGAACTTGTGCTACAACACCTTTATAAAGTTCAGGCTGCATATTTACAATAGCACCCATTAATAATCCTCCAGCACTTCCTCCCATGGCAAATAACTTTTCAGAACTTGTATATTTTGATTCAATTAAGAATTCTGCACAATCATTAAAATCTTTAAAAGTGTTTATTTTATTAAGCAACTTACCATCTTCGTACCATTTCCTACCTAAATATTGGCCTCCACGAACATGAGCAAGTGCATAGACAAATCCGCGATCAAGTAGGCTCAATCTAACTGTACTAAAATATGGATCCATTGTAGCACCATACGATCCATAAGCATATAATAATGTAGGATTATTTCCGTCTAATTCAATTCCTTTTTTATAAACTATCGACATAGGAATTTTAGTGCCATCATCGGCCGTTGCCCAAAGTCTTTTTGTTTCATAGTTCTCTGCATTGAAATCACCAATAACTTCTTGTTGTTTTTTCAAGTCTTTCTCCTGAGTATTCATATTATAATCAAAAGTAGAATTTGGAGTAGTCATTGAGGCATAAACAAATCTTAACAAATCAGTATTAAACTCTGTATTTGTTGATATATATGCCATATATGTATCTTCTTCGAAGTTCATATAATGTTCTTCTTTAGTATTCCAATTTATAATTCTAAGTTTTGTCAGACCAAGTTCACGTTCTTCAACAACTAAAAAATCTTTAAACAATTCTATACCTTCGAGAAATACGTCTTCTCTATGCACAATAACTTCTTCCCAATTTTCTTTTGAAGTTTTATTAACTGAAGTTCGCATTAAGCGAAAATTCTTTGCATCAAGATTTGTTTTAATATAAAAGTAATCACCAAAATGAGAAACAGAATATTCTAAACCTCTTTCACGCTTTTGTATAATTTTGAACTCACCATTTGGGTTATTAGCATCTAAAAATCTATACTCTTCAGTCATAGTGCTATATGAACTTATCATCAGATATTTACTTGATTTTGTTTTCCAAACGCTTGTACCAAATGTTTCATCATCTTCAGAATAGATTTCCTTATCAGATCTATAATCCGAGCCTAAAATATGTTTGTATATTTTATTTGATCTTAATGTTTCCTCATCCTTTTTAGTATAAAAGAAAGTTTTGCTATCGTTAGCCCATGCAGCATAAGCTGTAGTAACAGGAATCTCATCTTTATAAACTTCTCCTGTTTCAAGATTTTTAACATGAATTGTATACTTTCTTCTACTCACCGTATCCACTCCATAAGCAACAAGCTTATTATCAGTACTAACACTCAATCCACTTACTCTGTAATACTCATATCCTTCTGCCATTTTATTTACATCAAGCATAATCTGTTCTTCGGATTCCAATGATCCTTCTTTACGACAATAAATAGGATATTCTTTCCCTTCTTCATATCGTGTGTAATAGAAATAGCCATTTTTCTGATATGGCACAGATTCATCTGTCTCTTTTATTCTTGATTTCATTTCAAGAAACAAATCTTCCTGAAACTTCTGAACTGGTTTCAAAACTGACTTTGTATATTCATTTTCTTCTTCAAGATATTGTATTACTTCCGAGTTTTCACGATCTTTTAACCAAAAATAGTTGTCGATTCGAGTATCACTATGAATAGTTAAATCCTTTGCTATTTTTTTTGCAACAGGAGGATTCACAGTAGAATTATTAGTACATGCTGTCAATAATATAAAACTCATAATGACTAATACAGTTTTTTTAATTAAATTTATTTTTCTCATGATTATATAAATTTTAAATGTAAATGTAAATTTACGCCTTATTTTATTGTTAGTCAATAAATTATTAAACTTAGCAAAGTCTTTGTTAAGTCATTAAGTTTGAATTAAAAGTATAGATATGTATCAAAAAAAACTCACACGATCACAGGATCAAGTTATTGCAGGCGTTTGTGCTGGATTTGCAGAATACTTTGGATGGGATATTGCTTTAGTAAGAATCCTTTATTTAGTAATAAGTATTTTTAGTGCTGCATTTCCTGGGATACTTGTTTATATTATTCTTTGGATTGTAATGCCAGAGAAGAAAAATCTTTATTAACAAATTTTCTTACTTTATTCCATAAGATTATTAAATAGAAGCTTAGATTAATAATACGATACCTTTCTTTCAAAACCAATTTGAAAACCACAGTTATTATCCTTATTAAACTCATATCTTACTTAAAATCGTTTAAACATAAATAAGAAAGTATGAATAGATGTGTTATTGAGTTTAATGAACAAATTCTCATTATTACTTCCTTGAATATTCGTCAATGATTATTCCTAATGTGTCAAAAATACTTTTGATAATTTGTAAAAGTTCTTTTTTTTCGATAATTTCTAAATGTAATTTACACATATGATTTTAACCTAAATCAAATGGATAAAAACATTTATTTCATGTTGCTATTTTTATCTACTTTTCTTTTAAAAGTGAATTTAATAAAAAGCCTTAATTATTATCAATTGCTTTGTGATAACTCTTTTATTTTTGATTCGCACAGCCCTTTATTTAAATACATTGGAAGGCATAGTAAGTTATAGTCTCAATCGGAAAAAGATAAAAGTTCTACCTTTTATTTTAGCTTGCCTTGTACTATTTTAGCAGAGAATAGAAAAACTTTAAAACTAAATATTTCATGATAACAAACACATTCAAATGGAGCAATACAACAATTCTTATTGCTGAAGATGAAGATAGCAATTATAGATATCTTGAAATGGTTCTTAATAAAACAAAAGCAAAAGTTTTATGGGCCAAAGATGGAATTGAAGCTATTAATATGTGTAAACTACATGAGCCTGATTTAATTCTTATGGATATAAAGATGCCAAATATGGATGGACTTGAAGCCACAAGAACAATAAAAAAAACTCATCCTGAAATACCAATAATTGCTCAAACAGCTTATGCAATGGAAAATGATGAGCATTTAAGTTTGGAAGCTGGATGTAATTCTTATTTATCAAAACCCATAAAAGCAACTAAACTATTGGAAATTTTAGCAACCTTTTTAATTGGTGAGTAAAAAACTCAGCTTAATTCTTATTAATAATGAATGACCCTGATTCAGTATTGAGAAAAATCTACTTAGGAACTTTAATTCTTATCCTATCTATAACAACAAACGTATTGTATTCACAAAATACAAATGAATATAACTTCGAAAAATTATCAATCAAAGATGGCCTTTCACATAGCAATGTTTATACAATAATCCTGGACCAGTAAGGATATCTTTGGTTTGGAACACAAGATGGTTTAAACAAATACGATGGATATAAATTTACAATTTATAGACACGATGTAAATAATATAAACTCTCTTTCTACAGGTAATTTTGGGAAAATACACTAGGATTCATTAGGGATATTATGGTTTGGAACTTATGGTGGCGGAATCGATAGATTTGATTCTTATGGATATTAAAATGCCAGAAATGGATGGGCTTGAAGCAATAAGAAAATTAAGATCCAAACAGACTAAAACTCCCATCATTGTTCAATCGGCTTATTCAATGCCCGAAGATCAAAATCTAAGTTTCGAGGCAGGAGCACACGAATTTATTTCAAAACCAATAGGAATAGAAAAATTACTTTCTATTATAAATAAGTATTTGTCAATTAATTAAACCTACCTATTTTAACATTTATTTACTTTTATTAGATTTTCATTAACATTTTTTGATTTAATCTTAAACTACCTTTGATAAAGAATTTAAAATCTAAAATTGTTATGTGGAAAAATTACCTAAAAATCTCTTTCAGGAGTATCCTTAAACACAAAAAAATAAGCTTAATAAATATTTTTGGACTGGCTGCTGGGATAGCAAGCAGTTTAATCATATTTGCTTATGTAAGCAACGAACTCAGCTACGATAAGTTTCACGAAAACAGAGACTTAATATACAGAGCGACAACCCATTTTAATATGGGTAATAATAGTATAACTCTCGCTATGAGCACTCCTGCTTTGGGTCGAACAATAAAAGAAGAATATCCTGAAGTAAAAGATTATGTCAGAATTCGAAATATTGAAGAGTTTAAACTTGCAATAAACGATCAGGTTTTTAATGAAACAAATCTATATTACGCCGATTCAAACTTTTTTAATGTGTTTACTTATAAACTGGCAATTGGTGATCCTGAAACTGTTTTGAGCGCCCCCTACTCGATTTTATTGTCTAAAGAAAAAGCTAAAAAGTACTTTGGTGACAAAAATCCAATAGGTCAAAAATTAATAATTGACGATGAAGATGAATTTACTGTTACTGGAATTTTAGATGATATTCCATTTAACACTCAAATGTATTGTGAATACTTAATTTCATATAATACGATAGATGCACAAAAGAAATTAGCTGGAACATATAACACTGGTAATTTTATGGAGTTTCAAGATGATTATGTGTATATTCTTGTTGAACCTAATTCAGACATCGAAAATATTTCTGAAAAAATGAATGCTTTAGTTGATGAGAATGTTCCTGATCATTTTAAACCTATTTATGATGTAAGTTTAATATCTTTAAATGATATTTATTTCAGCGAAGATATTTCAGGCAGTTTAGAGCCAGTAGGAAATAAAAAATACATTTGGATTTTTCTTACCATATCAGGCATTTTGATTCTAATTGCAGCAATCAACTTTATGAATCTTTCTACATCAAGATATATGCACCGGGTTAAAGAAGTTGGAATGCGAAAAGTTTTTGGTGCATTAAGAAAACACCTGATTTACCAGTTTATTGGCGAATCGATGATCATTACATTAATAGCCCTAATTATAGGAATAGTTACTGCACATTTAATAAATCCTGCATTAAATAATTTCATTGGAAAAACCTTAGAGATATCCTTTCTTGCTGACGTAAAGCTATTTGGATTTCTTTTATTTATAACAATTTTTATTGGATTGATTTCAGGTAGCTATCCGGCTTTCTTTTTATCGAAATTCTCACCAAAAGATGTTTTTAACTTAAATAGTGCTAAGGGTAATTCCGGAATTAATTTAAGAAGAGTTTTAGTTATTCTACAATTCTCGATTGCAACATCATTAGTAATTTTCACCCTATTTATTTTTGCTCAATTAAGATTTGTAAAATCAACAGATCTGGGATTTAATAAAGAAAACATAGTTGTTATACCTATTCACCAGGAAAATGTTATTCCTCGATATGAAACTTTAAAAAGTGAAATGCAAAGCTTAAAAAATAACGCATTTGTAAGCTACGCTTCATCCTTTTCTTCAAGTGGCAATTTAGCTTTACATAACCTTCCATTAGCCGAAGGCTCTGATGAAAATATACTTGTACAGTACATGGAAGTTGATGAGGATTATTTAAACGTAATGCAAATAGAAATGATAGAAGGAAGGTTTTTTTCAGAAGAGTTTCCGTCAGATATTACTGAATCTGTTATTCTAAATGAAACTGCAGTTAAAGAACTCAATTTGGAAAATCCGGTTGGTAAATCAATCCCAATGGGTGAAAATGAAAAAAGAACTGTAATAGGTGTAATTAAAGACTTTCATAGTCAATCTTTAAAGAATAAGATCTATGCAACAATCGTCTTTCCTGTCCCGGAAATTAATGAAAATGAGACTAATATGATAAGTGTAATAGGTTTAAAGATTAAAGAGAATCAAACCGAAGAAGCTCTTAAGGCCATTGAGACTAAATGGAATGAAATGTTTCCTGAAGTTGATTTTGAATATGAATTCCTGGAAGATGCTTACTACGATCAATATTCATCTGATATAAAAATGAGTAAGTTGTTTTTATACTTTTCAGGATTAATAATTCTTATTTCATGTATGGGAATATATGGTTTAGCATCTTTTTCAATTGAAAGAAGAATAAAAGAAATCGGTATTCGTAAAATTTTAGGTGGCTCGTTAAAAAGCATTTCAATTTTACTTTCTAAACAATTTATGGTTTGGGTTATTATTTCATTTGTAATTGCTGTTCCAACTGTGTACTATTTTGTTGTGAAGTGGTTCAGAGATTTTGCATATCATGTCGAAATTAGCTGGGTACAGTTTGTTGTTGGAATGATCTTAATATTTATAATCTCATTATCGACAGTAATGTTACAAACATTAAAGGCAGTAAAAACTAATCCAGCTGAGGTGCTGCGATACGAATAATTTAAGTTAATAATTCTAATACAGCCCGATTTTCAACAATGAAAACCGGGCTTTTATTTAAAGAAATTACTAGTAGAATAATAAAATTAAAATGATGGACATGGCACTGCTCTCATCTTTTTTCTTTTATCATTCGACCCAAAATCAAACCTGTAAGCAATAGATACTTCATGCGCCCCTCCTGTTGAAGCTAACAACCTTGATGTTGAAATGTCATAACTATAATTAATAAGAATATCTTTAAAAGTATATCCAAATAATAATACTATCGCATTTAAATCTGCTGATTCCTGAAACGCAGGAATTCCCCTAAACCAAAGACCAATTCTAAAAGGTTCCTTTTCGTAATTAGCTCCTAAATCAAGTTGATTAAACCCAGCTTGATTTTTATATAAAAATGAAACTGCGAATGATCTATCAATTTCTGATCTAACATTTTTAAAGAGTAAGAACTTTGCACCACCATACAAAGTAATTTTTAGTGAGGGATAGGTATAATCATTTGAGAATTGCTTATTCAAAGCTAACAAATGGTCGCCTGTTACACCTAACCAATAATTACCATCATAAATTAAAGTCGAAAATGCAAAATCATAATGATTTATCTGTTCATTTTTAGGAATTTCAATTGAACTAGATGATCCTCTTGTCAGTTGATCTGCAAACTCTAACTTTGAATAGTCAATATTTCTATTGTAATATGAAGCATGCAGTCCAGGTCTTATTCTAATTTTATTATTAACCTCAATTGAGTATGAATAAGATAATCCAATATTTGTTGAATTATACACCCCTCCTTCCTGATCATTTAATAAAAATAATCCAATTCCACTATTATAATCTTTAATGTAATGATCAAATGAAAAAGCATAAGTAGAATAAGCCTCTGGCAGATTAGGCCACTGATTTCTATAATTCATTATTAATCGCGATTGTTCTGTAGCACCTGCCAAAGACGGGCTTAAATATAAAGGCGAGGAATAAAACTGTGAGAATTGTGGGTCCTGCCCTTTCACATCTATATTAGGTAATATAAAAGCAAGTATAAGTAGAGTTAATATATATCTAAATTTCATAATGTTATTTTTTAATGCAGTAATAAAACAGTACCAACTTTCTGAAAATTTTTGCCATTATTATAATTACCTGTTACTTTCCACACGTAAACCCCTTCATTTAATAGCTCTTCTTTGTAATAACCATCCCAGCCAATATTTATATCGCTGCTTTCAAAAACCATTGCTCCCCATTTATTAAAAATTTCAAGGTGATAATTTTCTATACCTTCACCTATTGGGTAAAATACATCATTGGTAAAATCATTGGAATTATAATATCCACCACTTGGACCGTTAGTATTTGGAGTAAATGCATTTGGAAAAATAATTGTTCCACTCTCAATAACTTCCACACCACTAGCTATTTTTGTAGAATCATAGCAATTTTTATCTGACCATGCATGAAGAATAATATCGTATTTTCCTTCTTCTTTATATATATACCTTGGATCACTATCCGTAGAAAGTCCTCCCTCTCCAAACTCCCACTGGTAATTTACAGCATCAGTAGATGAGTTTATAAAAATTGCTTCTTCCTCTGGAATATATACTTGCTTATTAACAATAATAAAGTCTGCTTTTGGTTGAGCAAATACAGTTATTAATGTATCCTTTACAATAATTTCTCCTTCTTCGCTAATTACTGTTAAACTCGGGCTATATGTACCAGGTTCGGTGTAAACATGTTTTACTGTAACTTGATCTGAACTTGTTCCATCACCAAAATCCCACACAAAAGACAAATTATCTAATGAATTATTAATAAAATAAGCTTCTAATGGTGGACAACCTTCTAACTTTGTAACAACAAAGCTTGCAGTAGGTGGAACATTATATATAACTGCAACATCATCATAACTCGTACATCCATTAATAACTACAGACCACCTGAAGGTGTTTAATCCAGGTCCGAGATTTGAAACTTGAGTAATTGCGCTATTTTGATTTGCAAATGTACCTGTTCCTCCTAGTACAGTCCATTTTCCTGTTCCTGAAGATGGATTGTTTGCAGCAAGTAATGTTCCTGATGTATTAACTGTTTGATCAACACCAGCGTAAATATTCATTTTATTATTAGTTACAACAATTTCATCGTATGTTGTGCAATTATCATATTCAATTGTCCATCTTAAGGTATTTGCCCCAAAACCTAAATTCGATACTATTGCATCAAATTGAGATGCATCATTAAATGTTGCGCTTCCACTAATAACAGTCCATTGTCCACTTCCAATTACAGGATCATTTGCAAATAAAGGAGTTTCAGTACCGCAAATATCAAAGTCAGAACCAGCATCAGCTTCGTAAGGTAAATCATTAAAAATAACTACATCATCATATAAGGTACAACCATTATTAGTAATACTCCAACGAAGTGTATTGGTTCCTGGATTTAAACCCGTAACTAGGGTATTATTTTGACTCCTATTTTCAAATGTTGCAGCACCACTTACTAAACTCCACAATCCTGTTCCAACGGAAGGTGTATTTGCTTGTAAATTTGTTGTGTTACCACAAATTGTTTGATCTCCGCCTGCAATTGCATTGCTAGGAGAATTATTTATGATAGTAACTTCATCACTTGAAACACATTCTCCGTTTGAAATTACCCAACGTAGAATATTAGTTCCTTTGCCTATATTAATTACTTGTGTATTATAATCATTGTTATCGATAAATGTTGCCGAACCGCTAACAACTGCCCAATTTCCAATTCCATTTGCGGGCGCATTAGCATATAACACCACCGAATCTGTACAAAGAGATTGGTCAATTCCTGCATTACTTACAATGGTTGAATTATTTGAAATAACAACCTCATCAGATGAAGCACAACTTCCATTTGTTATAGTCCATCTCAAAGTATTTACACCGTAATCTAAATTATTAATATTGCTATTTGCATTATTTACATCAGTAATTGTTGCTGAGCCACTCAATATTGACCATTCTCCAATTCCTACAATAGGAGTATTTGCATTCAATAAAGTATTGTCATCGCAAATAGCTTCATTAGGACCTGCAAATGCCTCAGTTGGTAAATTATTTGTAATAACAACATCGGAATAAGAAACACATGATTCATTAGTTATTGTCCAACGAAGAATATTTGCTCCTTTATCCAATCCGCTAACTCTTGTATCAGGTTGATGCAAATCATCAAAAATAGCAGCACCTGAACCTCCAAGCACAGACCATGTTCCTGCACCAGCATCAGGACTATTTGCCTCAAGTATTGTTGTTTCACTGCAAATTTCCTGATCTAATCCTGTTGTAGCTTCAATAAAAGCATTGTTTATAGTAACTTCATCATATTTAGTACATCCATTATAAGTAATTGTCCATCTAAAAACATTGATACCTTGATTTAAGTCTGTTACTTTCGAAGTTGGATCATTCACATCCAAAATTGTTGCAGATCCACTTTGAATTGTCCAAATTCCAGTTCCTACAATAGGTGTATTTGCTGCTAAATAAATAGAATCATAACATATTACTTTATTAGCACCTGCATTAGCATTGGAAGGTTCATTATTGGTAATTGTAACATCATCATAAGAACTACATGAATTACTTACAATAGTCCATCTTAAGATATTTGGACCTATTGCTAAATTCGTAGCTTCATTTCCGCTAAAACTCGCTGATCCACTCTGAACGCTCCATTCTCCTATACCAAACGAAGGTGTGTTAGGTGTAAGAGTAACCTCACCCAAACATGAAATCTGATCAATTCCAGCATCTGCTATTGTTGGTAAATCATTTGTTATTATTACTATATCAGAAAAGCTACAAGACTTATTCGTAATTGTCCATTTAAATTTATTTTTTCCGTTAGATAAATTTGTAACCTTAGTGTTATAAATTGTATCATTTTCAAATGTACCAGAACCGCTAATTACGGTCCATTTTCCGGAACCTACAACGGGCTCATTTCCCGATAAGAATGTACTATCTATACATAATGTTTGATCAAGACCTGCATTTGGTAGTGTAGGAGAATCATTTGTGATTACTACATCATCTGAAGTCCACCCATTTTCCCATACCGACCACTGCAATATATTATCACCTTTCGCTAATCCTGAAACTTCTGTATAAGGATCACTATTATCAACAAATATTGCTGCCCCTTGAATTACCGACCATTCTCCAAAACCAAAAACGGGTTCATTCCCAACTAAAGCTGTTTCATCTGAACAAATAGTTTGATCAGGTCCGGCATCAGTTGCAGTAGACATAAAATTAGTAATAACAACATCACTGTATGAAGTACATGAATTATGTACTATTGTCCATCTGAATATATTATCACCTAAAGCTAATCCAGTTACATTAGTATTATATAAAGCTGGATCAATAATTACTGCAGAACCACTAATTAAAGACCATGATCCGGTCCCAACAATCGGTATATTAGCTTGTAATGTTGTAAAATCCACAGCAATAACCTGATCATCACCGGCATCAGATTCTGATGGTGAATCATTTATTATTGATACACTATCTATGCTTATACATCCATTATTATTTATGTTCCATGCTAAAATATTTTCTCCTTGAGAAAGTCCTGTAACCGTTGTATTATTTAAATTATTATTTACAAATGCCGCTGATCCTGAAATTACAGACCAATTTCCAACACCTGTGAGAGATAATTCTGCTCCTAATGTGGTTGTCCTATCGCACAATATTTGATCAACACCTGCATTAGCATCAACTATATTATTACTTATGGTTACCTCATCAATGGTATTACAAATACCATTTGATAAGGTCCATCTCAAAATATTGTCTCCCTGACTAAGATTTTGAACTGCTGTATTAGGATCTGTTTCATCGGTAAAAGTTGCCGCTCCTGTTATTACTGTCCATAAGCCTGTACCAACAATAGGAGTATTTGCGCTAAGAACTGTACTATCTTTACAAATAGACAGATCTATTCCGGCATAAGCTTGTGTTGGTCTTTGATTATCAATATTAACAGTATCAAACGATGCACATCCTCCTTTTGTAATTGACCACTTTAAAATATTATTTCCTGATGCAAAATCGTTTGCAACAGTTACTGGATCATTACCATCGGAAAAACTTGCATTACCACTTAGCACAGACCAACTTCCAACAGCTCCTGATGGAACACTACTTCCTTCTAAAACTATATCTTCGGAGCAAATAGTTTGATCAGTTCCAGCATCAACGTCAACATGGTTATTTACAATAACTACCGTATCGGATGAAAAACAGGAATTTTTTTCTACAGTCCATATCAAGATATTTGTTCCTTGCCTTAAATTATAAACAAGAGTATTGTTTAAATTAACATCCTGAAAAATAGCTGGTCCGTCAACAACAGTCCAAACACCAGTTGCTGTTCCAGGGTGCACTGCAGTTAAATAAGTTGAATCAACACAAATGATTTGATCTGCTCCAGCATTTGCAACTGGAATAGGATTTGCAGATACACTTAATGCAGGAGACAATGCACCTTCACCACATTGATTTACTCCTTGTACTGTTATATTTCCTCCTAATTCATTCTCACTAACTTCTACTTCAATTACGCGTGTACTGTCTCCAGTTAAGATACTAATACCAATTGGTAAATTCCATTTATAAAAGTCTGCGTTAGCAATAGCTGCCACTTCATACATTACATATGTGCTTCCCTGACATACATCTGTTGGTCCAACAATAACTCCACCAGCAGAAGGATAAACATTAACTGTTAAACCTGCAGCATCGCTATTAACAAATCCACATGTACCTGTTACAACACAACTGTATGAACCAGCATCTGTTGCAATCAAGTTATTTATAGTTAATACGTTAGACGTTGATCCAAAAATATTTCCTCCATCAACCAAAGGTGCTCCATCCTTATACCACAGGTAAGTCAAGCTTTCACCGTTTGCGTCAACAGAAAATATTGCTAATTCTCCTTCGCATCTAATAATATTTTGAGGTTGAGTTTCAATTTCAGTAACTGATATAACATTAACAGTTGCTGCAGTGCTATTTTCATTTCCGCAAGATCCAGAAACATTGCAGGTATAGATTCCACCATTCACTACCAACGAACTATTAATAATTAAATTAGAAGTATTTGATCCAGAAACATTTCCGATATCAGATAAATCTACTCCATCTTTTTTCCATTGATAGACTAAATTATCTCCTGTTGCTGTTACATTTAAAGTAATTTGATCTCCTTCACACACATTCTTGTCGGCAGGATGAACAGTTATTAGAGTATTATCATAAGAACTCAAGATTGCAGAATTGCTATTCTCGACGTTGCAACTACCGTTTACAACACATCGATAAGATCCAGCATCAATTGGACTGAGATTAGCAACATTTAATAATGATGAACTAGATCCAGTAATTTTGCCTCCATCAGCCAGATCAAGTCCATCCATTTGCCATTGATAAGAAATACCTGTTCCATTAGCTAAAACAGAAAAATTAACATTATCTCCAGAACAAGCACTAATATCAATAGGCTGCAGTGTTATTTGAGTTTGTTCTTCAATTATAACAAAAGCTAATGAGCTATTTTCAGTTCCACAGCTTCCGGCTACATGACATGAATAAGTTCCTGCATCTGAAATATCTGCAGAACTAATTACAAGGTTTGCCGTAGTTGCTCCACTAATGTTACCACCATCTGTAACATCTGAAGCACCTTTTTTCCACTGATAAGTCAAATTATCACCAACTGCAATTACATTTAATGATATAGTACTATTTTCGCATATAGTTCCTCCAATTGGCTGGTTTGTAATTGATGTATTTTGATAAGACATTAATTCAGCTGGAATGCTGTTTTGTGATCCACAATTTCCATTAACAACACAAACATAAGAACCTGCATCACTTGGAATTATTCCATTAATACTTAAAATTGGCGTTAATGAGCCTGATATTGTACCACCATCCACTACATTTATACCATCTTTTTGCCATTGATATACTAAGCCTTCACCCTCTGCAAATATTGAGAAATTAATATTATCCCCTTCACATCCAGTAGCATCAGTCGGTTGTATGGTAATACTAGTCTCTGCTTCTACATATAATTGAGCAATAACACTAACTTCAAATCCACACTCTCCTGTAACAGAACAAGTATAAGATCCAGCATCACTTATATCTGCATTGCTTATTACTAAATTTGTTGTAGTAGCACCTGAAACATTTCCTCCATCAGCTAATAAATTCCCATCTTTTTTCCACTCATATATTAAATTATCTCCTTCGGCTGCAATCGTAAATGTATATGATTCATTTATACAAATAGTTGCTCCAGCTGGTTGAGATGTAATTAAAGTATTTTGATAAACAATTAATTCAGCTGGATTTGAGCTGGCATTTACACAAACACCAGATACTAAACATGTATAATTACCCTGATCAGAAACAACAACAGATGATATAGAAAGAGTTTCTGTATTGGAACCACTAATTGTTCCACCATCAGCTAAATCCGATCCATCTTTTTTCCACTGATAAGATAATGCGCTACCTGATGCATTTACAGTAAAAATTACATTATCATCGCTACATCTGGTTTTTGCAGTTGGTTGAGTATTAATAATTGTATTTTCATGAACAGTTAAAATCGCTGGTGCACTGCTTTCACTATTCACAATACATGTATAGGCTCCGTCATCAGTAAGATTTACAGAATTTATGGATAAGTTTGCAGTTGATGTTCCTGTTATGTTCGCATTATCTACTAAATCAACACCATCCAATTTCCACTGATATGTTACTCCTCCTGTTGCTACAATTGAAAATCCAGCAGTCTCCCCTACGCATCTTTCAATATCAATAGGTTGAGTTGTTATGTTTGAGGTTGGATTAACGATTAAACTAGCTGGATTACTATTGCTTATATTGCAAGTACCTGTTACAACACACCTGTATGCTCCTTCGTCGATCTCAGCAACACCAGTTAATGAAAGAGTAGTTGTTGTTGATCCTGAAATTATTCCACCATCAATAAGATTTAATCCATCTTTTTGCCACTGATAAATCAAATTATCACCTTCAGCTAAAATAGAAAAAGTTGCATCTCCACCTTCAACTATAATATATTCTATAGGGTGTTGAGTTATTAAGGTGGTTGGATAAATTGTTACATCTGAAATATTACTTGTTACACTCGCACAACTTCCTGTTACAATGCAAGTATAAATACCATCATCATTTTCGCTTAAATTACTAATCACGAGATTATCGCTGTTAGCTCCACTAATATCACCTCCATTAACAATATCTATTCCGTTCTTTTGCCACTGGTAATTCAGTCCTGTGCCAGTTGCCGAAACATTTATATTTAAATTATCACCTTCACATAAATTTATAGCAGCAATAGGTTGCGTAGTAATACTTACACTTTCGTCAACAATTAGTAATGCTCCATTTGATGCAGAAGACCCACAATAACCTGTAACAATGCATCTATAAGTACCTTCATCAAAATCGGTAATTCCTGCAATTGTAAGTCCAGGATTTGTTTCTCCAATAATATCAACATCATCTTTTTGCCATTGATAGCTAAGATTTGTTCCAGAAGCAGTAATACTAAATGTAGCATTTTCAAGAGGACATGCTGTTAAATTTACAGGATGATTTGTTATTGCAATATTGTCATTGACTATTAAACTAACCGTATTACTATTAACTGAGCTACAAGATCCTGAAATCTCACATGTATAAGCACCTTCGTCTGCCTCAATAACTGGGTCAATAATTAAATTATTAGTATTTACTCCTGAAGTACTACCACCGTCAATTAAATCAATACCATTATGTTTCCATTGATAGCTAATTCCTGAACCACTTGCAGAAACATTAAAACTTACAACATCGCCATCGCAAACTTCTTTATTAGCAGGCTGAGTAGTAATACTTACTTCAGAATTTACTGTTAAAGATGCTCCATTTGAACTAATTGTACTACAGTCGCCTATTATTACACATCTGTATACACCTTCATCGCCGCTTAAAATATTATTTAAAATCATTGATGAATTAATTTCACCCAATATGTTAACTCCATTTTTTTGCCATTGATAAGTTAGATTTGTTCCTGTGACTATAACGTTAAAAGAAATATTGTCATTTGGACATGCTGTTTTATTCTGTGGATGAGTAGAAATAAGTGTTTCTTCCTTAACGACTAATGTAGCTGGATCAGTAATCTCAGTTCCACATGAACCTGAAATAATACAAGTATAAATTCCTGCATTAGTTATTGTAACTGGATCAATTATTAAATTTGAAGTAGTTGCTCCTGAAATATTTCCTCCATCAATAAGATCAACTCCATTATATTGCCATTGGTATGTTAAACCGCTTCCCGTTACAGTTACACTAAATCCAGCAGATTCGCCAACACAAACATCATCATCTAATGGTTGAACTGTTATAGCAAGATCAGCATTTATAGTTAATAGTGCTCCATTGCTTATTGCTGTTCCACATTCACCTGAAACTAAACATCTGTATATTCCTGCATCACCAGCAATAACATTATTAAGTAATAATCCTGAATTTGTTTCTCCTAAAATATCTATTCCATCTTTTTGCCATTGATATATTAAGTTTGTACCGGTTGCAGCAACATTAAATATTGCATTAGCATCTGGGCAAACAGATTGACTAGAAGGATGATTAGCAATAACCGTACTTTGATTAATAATAAGATTTGCAGGATCGCTATTTACGTTATTACAACTTCCACTTACTTCGCAAGTGTAAACTCCATCATCTCCTGAGATTATTCCTAATATGTTTAATGTGTTTGATGTTGAACCTGAAATATTTCCCCCATCAACTAAATCAGTACCATTCTTTTTCCATTGATAGAATAGATTCGAACCTGCTGCACTAACTATAAAATTCGCATTTTGTCCAATACACTTTTCAACATCAATTGGTTGATCAATTATTGATGTATTCGAATACAAATTTAAATCAGCAGACTGACTATTTAATATACTACCACATGAGTTTGAGATTACACATCTATAAGAAGCTATATCCGCTGCAGAAATATTATTTAATGTTAAAACAGAATTAATTTTACCAATAATATCAATACCATTCTTTTGCCATTGATATGATAAATCAGAACCACTTGCAACAACGTTAAAAGAGATGTTATCCGTTTCACAAGCCTGCAAGTCTTGTGGTTGTATTGTTACGGAAATATTATCGTCAATTGTTAGTATAGCAGGATCGCTATCGACAAATCCACAATCTCCATTAACCCTTGAATAATAAGTTGCACCATCACTTAAATCAAGATTTGCAATTATTAAATTATCTGAAAGGGCACCTGAAATATCTCCACCATTAACCATTGGCATTCCATTTTTATACCACTGATAAGTTAAACTTGAACCTGATGCACTAACCGATAGAATTATTGAATTCCCCATACATTCAATCGCGTCAATAGGTTGAATAGTTATGTTAGTTGCATCATAAATTGTTAAAACTCCTTCATTACTAATTAAACTTTCACCGCACGAATTTGAAATTACACATCTATAATCACCTTCACCAGAGGCGTTTACTGAGAGTAAGTTTAAAGTTGGATTAGTTGCACCTACAATATCAATTAAATCCTTTTGCCATTGATATGTTAAATTGCTACCAGTAGCTGCAACCGAGAATGTTATATTGTTTCCTTCGCAAGCAGACTGATTTGTTGGTTGTGAACTAATTGCAATAGCATCATCAACAACTAAATTAGCTAAACTACTTTCCAGAGTTCCGCAATCACCAGTAACCTCACATTTATATTCACCTATATCAGTTATTAATAAACCTGTAATTATTAACTGATCTGTTAAAACTCCAGAAATTGAACCTCCATCGACAATGGGAGCTCCATTTTTTAACCATTGATATGTTAATCCTGACCCCAAAGCAGTTACTTGAAAACTAGCATTTCCGCCTAAACACTCTACAATATCGACTGGATTTGAAGTTATTTGTATAGCTGTTTTTACAATTAAAGATGCAATTCCGGACAGTTTGCTTTCTCCACAAAGACTGCTTATTTCGCATCGATAATTTGCCTCATCTGCTAAAACAACTCCATTAATGATTAAACTTTGGCTTGTTTCTCCCAAGATATCTATCCCATCTTTTTTCCATTGATAAGATAAATTTGTGCCAGTAGCAGTAACTGTAAAACTAACATTTGAAGAAGGGCATGCTGATTTACTTGCAGGTTGGGTTGTTATGACAATCGGAGCATCAACTTCAACTAAGGCAGGATCGCTTTCCAAAACTCCACAGCTTCCTGTTACTTCACATGTATATGAACCCCCATCAGCAGTCGTTACAGGGTTTATTATTAAAACATTTGCATTTTCACCAATAATATCAATACCGTCTTTTTTCCATTGATAGGTCAAATTTGATCCTGTAGATGTTACTGAAAGGTTAAGCTCATTTCCATCGCATAAATAAGCATCTACTGGATGAAAACTTATTTCTGTATTATTGTATAAGGTAAGTTCTGCATTATTTGAAATTAATGGACCACCGCAAGAGCTAGTAACTTCACAGCTATATGTTGCTACATCAGGAACACCAACTGAGTTTAGTAATAAAACTGGATTTGTTTCACCAGGTATGTTTATACCATCTTTCTTCCACTGATAGTTTAAATCCTGACCACTAGCAATAACGCTAAAACTCACATTAGAACCTGGACATACACTTTTACTTGCAGGTTGTGTGCTAATTGCAACCTGTGCATTTACTGAAATTATGGCATTACCCAGACCTGCACTAGTACATCCGTTAGCATCGGCAACGCTAGTAACTGAGTAGGTTTTATTAGTTACCGGAGATACATTTGTATTATAATTTGCCGCTACATAACCAACAACATTAAAATTGGATGTTCCATCGGAATATGTAAAATCAAAAGGCTGGCTTCCTGTAAGATCGATATCTATTGGAGTATTATTACCTTCACAAATAGTTGCAGTTCCAGTAATAGTTGCAGTTGGATAAGCGTGTACATTAATTGTTAATTCTGAAGATGTATCACTATTGCAAGATAATGGAGTAAGGATAGCTCTATAATCAGTTGTTGATGCTGGAGCTACCAACAAATTTGCGGATGTTTCTCCAACAATATCACTCCAAACTCCCAGTCCATCTGGAGATGATTGCCATTGAATATTTCCTTCGTATCCGACAAGAGTTATCGTTGCATTTTCTCCTAAACATATATCAGAATCAACTGAATTAGCTATTCCCCCAACTGCATCTCTACAAGGATCTATTTCCGCTAAAAAAGCGTTGTCACCTCCATTATTTGATAAAATATTCCCATCAAGATTAGCTAAATCTCTATAGTTACCGGCAACATAAACATAATCCGATGAGTTCGATGAAATTCCATACCCATAATCATTTCCACCACTTCCTATAGTTTTAGCCCAATAATAGACTCCATCGTTTGTATATGATGCAATAAAACCATCATCCCCACCAACAGGAGTTAACATTGTTCCTGAGAAATTCAGATTTCCATCATAATAACCGGTTAATAGAATATTAGAGTAATTATCTGAAGTAATTGACGTTCCTATTTGATCACCTGCATTAGTGCTGGAAATAGATCTAACCCAACCAGTAATGCCATCTATTTTCGAGTGAGATGAAACAAATATGTCCATATTTCCACTTGAAGAAACTGGATTATCTGTGTAACCAGGAAAATTAGCGTTATTCCCTATTCCTCCTGTAATATAAATACTATCGTTATCAAGTACCAAACCTCTATCTTCTTCATGATTTGTTCCTCCTATTTTTTGAATCCAATTAAAATTACCTCCAACAGAAAAAGAAATTAATACTATTTCAGCATCGCCATCATTAGAATTTACAACTGTAGAAACAAGCGAATTAGTTTTATCATATAATTCAAAATCAGGACCTTTAAAATTCCCTGTTATAAAAACATTCGTACCATCCGTTTCCACTCCATTGAAATATGATTTGGTGTTATTATCATGATTATTTGTAGCTCCATACGCAAACCACTGTTCGTTGCCGTTCTCATCATAACTTACTACAAAGGTTTGATTAAAATTACCAAGATCTGATACAGTCAAGGCTCCAAAATTTGTATCATCATTAAAATAACCAACTGCTACAACTCCAGAGTTATATGCTGCTACATCTATTCCTTCAATATCTCTTCCTCCTGTACTATTTCCTTGACGAACCCATAAAAGTTCACCATCGGAGTTATATTTTGCAATAAAAAAATCATGATCATTATCAGCATTAACCAAGCTTGTTGTTCCAGTTAAAGCCCCTGTACCAGTAAATTCTGCAGTATTATCCTCAAAATATCCTGTAATATAAATGTTACCTGATGGATCTATTTCAATAGCATTTACTCTGTCCTTTTTATTACATCCAATTTTAAATGCCCATTGCAATGATCCTGAATTATCATATTTTGCAACAAATCCATCATCCTGACCATAAGTGGAAGAAAAATCCTCACTTGGTAATGTCCCTGTTGGGAAAAATGCGCTAAGGTTATTCTCCCAATAACCTACTGCATATACATCTCCTGTTACCGGATCGACAACTGCATCATTTGTCACTTCATTTCCTGCTGTATTTAATCCTACAACCCAATTCCAAACCGGTGTCTGACTATAACCATTTAATAAACAAAAATGGATGACAAACACTATTACCCCAAGGACTTTTTTCATAATTCTTTGTATAAATATTACCTGAAAATTTTAAGAAACAATATTTTTATTTCATTTGCATATACGAGAGTTAATGTGTTAGGATACGCTTAAACACTATAATACATGGGATATTATGGTGATATATATCACCATAATTATTTGAGAAATGAACCTTTTTTTGATAAGCAAACAAATACAATAGATGAACATTATTATATTATATGTAATGGAAAAATTGCCTGGCAAATAAACCTGTAAATAATAATTTATATTTACTTAAATTCTTACTTTACTATATCAATCTTTTCTTGCAATAGAAAGAAAATGACATTCAAAAAATAGATAGACTAAGCCAGAAAGCATATAATGAGTTTCATCCAACAGGAATGAGCATTCTAGTAGTAAAAGACAGTGAAATAATATACGAAAAATAGTTTACTTATAAGAACTCCTAAACTATAGATTTCTTAAACAATGATGTTTTTTTCAATATCGCTTCGTGCACAAAAGCATTTACTGCGGCAGCTATGTGGAAATTAATAATTGATGGACTTGTTTACCGGAACGATAAGGTTATTGACTATATACCTGTATTCAAATTATCTGATAAATATATTTATCAAAATTTAACTAATCAATTAATTATGAAAAAGAATATGAGTGTCGCGGATAAGGCAATTCGAATTTTAATTGCAATTGTAATTGCCTTAATATTTTATTTAAAGTAGTAACAGGAATATTAGGAATTGCATTATTAGTAGTTGCAGTAATTTTTGTGTTAACTAGTTCTATTAGTTTTTGTCCACTTTATACTATTTTTAGATTTAGTACTTGTCCCAAGAAGAAATAAAATAAAATAAAATAAAATAAAGAAAAATAAAGAAAAAGGCTGCTTCCCGAAAGTTATCGAGAGCAGCCTTTTTTATTCTTTAAAGGTCTTCATCACCACCCATATCATCCATATCGTCAGATCTCTTTTTTCTATCAGGCTTGTAATTATTTATTTTAAACGATAAACTTAATGATACCAATGGTGTATTTGGTTGAAAATCATAATATGAATAAAAATCAGTTCCTTCGTAAGTTGATGAATGACTCATTGTACCAAACACATCACGAACCTGAAGTGTTGCTGCCAACTTATTCTTCATGAAACTTTGACGAACTGCCAGGTTTGCTATCATAAACCCATCTCTTTCTCCTTGTGCTGAAGCAGTTGGACTGTTATACATTCCATTAAACTGAACTCTAGTGGTTTTTCCTAATCGAAAAGTATTATTAATTCTGGTATTCCAATTAAAACTGCTCTCTGAAAAATCCTGACCTAAAAGTTCGCCTTCTACTCTATAGTCATATATATTACCCATTATATCCAAATGCCACCATTTCTGAATATCTATTCCTAACATCATTTCTATTCCTAAGGAATAATCTTTACCTACATTCTCGTAAGTACTTATTATTACATTTTCGTATCCTTCGTATGCACTTCTAATTCTTTCAATCTTATTATTAGTCACACGATAATATCCGTCAATAGAAAAAGAGTTTCTACCAAATTTTATTAAATGACTTAACTCGTAAGAATCAATATACTGAGGCAAAAGTGCTGGATTTCCTTGTCGAACGTTATAAGCATCTCTCCATGTAATAAAAGGCTCTAAATTCCAGCCACGGGGTCTGCGAATACGTCGTGAGTAATTAGCCATCCACTGATTTTCTTTTGCAGTAGAATATGAAATATGAGCTGTTGGAAAAAAGTCAAAACGATCGATTAAATATGATTCTCCGGATTCGTTCAAAGTAATATCACGATAGGTATATTCTCCTCGTAAGCCACCTTGATAACCAAATCTACCTATTTCACCTGAGTACATTGTGTACGCAGAATGCGTATTTTTTTCAAAACTAACATCATGAGTAAAATCTGACATATAATCTGAAACTCCTGTTAATGGATTATATTGATACATTTCTGTTAAATCTTCACTTAAATCAATTCGTGCACTATAGCCTGCTTCAAATTTACTATTAGTAAAAGGCAATGTGTAATCTAATTGTGCTCTATATGAGTTTGATGGTCCGGACTCTTCTGATGTTTGCCCTGATGTTTGCACACCATATATATCAACTAATGTATTTGTTGATTCTTCATCATTTTCTCTATATCTATAATTTACCAAAGCATATAACTCATGACCTTTTTTTAAGAACTTTTTGGTATAATTTAAGCTCAAGTTATAGTACATTCCTCCTCTTTCTGATTCTTCTGTACTAGTATATAATTCGCTTGTAGTACTTGGCAATGTATATTCTTCAAAATTTGTATTTGATTCTCCACCTCTACTAAAATGTCCCAACTGAGCTTCAAAACTAATTGAATTCAAAGGATTCAGAGTTAAATCAAATCCTCCACGAGCACTATATGAAAGTCCTCCTCTTTCAAAATCTCCATTTGATAACACATAAGATGTAGTATCATTTTGTCTTGTCCAATTCTCAGTGTCGCGATCACCAACCATGCTTCGATTATTGTAATCAGCGCCAAAGAATATATTCATTCTTTCTTTTCTCCAATTTAAGAGTATGTCGCCACCATAACGACCATACATTCCAACATTAGCATTTGCAATACCATTAAATCCTTGAAGCCTGTTCTTCTTTGTAATAATATTAATTATTCCGGAAGTTCCATCTGGATCATACTTTGCCGAAGGATTTGTAATAACCTCAATATTCTCAATTGCACTTGCAGGGATCTGACTTAAAGCATCACTTGGATCAAGAACAGTTGGTTTATTATCAATTAAAACAGTAAAACTTTCACTTCCGCGAAGACTTACAGTACCTTCAATATCAACCGTTACAGAAGGAATAGTTTCTAAAATTTCAACCGCTGTTCCCGATGCAGAGGTATGTTGCTGACTTACATTAATTACTTTTTTATCAATTTTATATGTCATAGTAGGTCGATCTGCAACAACAACCGCTTCTCCAATCTCCTCTACAGCAGGTTCAACCTTTATATTACCTAAATCTACATTTTTATCATTTGGCCTGATTGCAACATTTTCTAATCTCTTTGTTTTATATCCGATAAACGTAATATCAATGTTGTACATTCCAAAATCAACATTTTTAATTTTGAAAAATCCGCTCATATCAGTTATTGTTCCGTTAACAACTTTATTGTCACGTTTACTAATCATTGCTATTGTTGCATACTCTAATGGCTGATTTGAATTAGAATCAAACACAAAACCTTTTAATGTACCTAATTTGGCTTCAGTTGGTTTAGTGTCTTCTGAAAAAACATTTATTGAGTAAAATAATATTAAAATACTAAGAATTAATTTGCTCATCACTTTAACGGTTTATAAATAATAAATTTTTCTTTTTCATTTTCATTTTCAAACTTTAGACACTAAGACAAATCAATTATTACAATAGTTTAATATTTTTTTCACTTCTATTATAAAAAAAAGCACTTACCAACATCGCAAGTGCTTATATGTCTGATTTAACAATTCTTACATTTCAACATCTTTCATGCTTAATTGAATTCTTTTTCTTGCCAAATCAACATCGGTTACTTTAACTTTTACATGTTGATGTAGTTTTACAATTTCATTCGGATCAGAAACATATTTATTTGCTAATTTAGAAATATGTACTAAACCATCCTGCTTTACTCCCACATCGACAAAAGCTCCAAAATTAGTAATATTTGTTACAATTCCAGGTAGTTCCATACCTATATGCAGATCTTCTATTTTATGAATTCCATGTGCAAATTCAAAAACTTTAATTCCCTGACGTGGATCACGACCAGGCTTGGCTAATTCTTTAATAATATCGTTTAATGTTGGTAAGCCTACTTCTTTTCCAACATAATTTTCTACTTTAATTTGATTTCTCAAATCCTCATTTTTAATCAAATCAATTACTTCACAATTTAAATCGGAAGCCATTTTCCCAACAATTTTATATCTCTCAGGATGTACTGCGCTATTGTCTAATGGATTCTCTGCTTTATCAATTCTAAGGAATCCTGCTGCTTGTTGAAAAGCCTTATCTCCCATTCGTTTAACATTCTGAAGTTCTTTTCTAGATTTAAAAGCTCCATTTTCTTTCCTGTAATCAACAATGTTTTGTGCTAATTGCGGGCCAAGACCAGAAATGTAATTTAATAAGTGCTTGCTTGAAGTATTTAGGTTTACACCAACCGAATTTACACTACTTTCAACAACTTGATCAAGTTTTCCTTTTAATTTAGTCTGATCAACATCATGTTGATATTGACCTACACCAATTGATTTCGGATCGATCTTTACTAATTCTGCTAATGGATCCATTAATCTACGGCCTATAGAAACTGCACCTCGAACAGTTACATCATATTCTGGAAACTCTTCACGTGCAACCGAAGATGCGGAATAAATAGATGCTCCATCTTCACTTACTACAAATACACGAACATCTTTCGTAAATTTAATCTTCTTTACCAAAGCTTCAGTTTCACGACTAGCAGTTCCATTCCCAATTGCAATTGCATCTATTTTAAAAGTTTCGACCATGGAATCTATTTTCTTCATGGCCATTCCCTTCTCATTCTGTGGTTGGTGTGGATATATATTCTCGTTATGCAACAAATTTCCTTGTGCATCTAAACATACTATTTTACACCCTGACCTATATCCTGGATCGATTGCCAATACATTCTTTTGTCCTAATGGCGATGCCAGTAATAATTGACGCAAGTTATCTGCAAAAACTTTAATTGCTTCCTCATCTGCTTTCTCCTTCGATGAGTGTTTATATTCTGTCTCGATTGATGATGATAAAAGTCTTTTGTAAGAATCTTTAACAGCCTCTCTAACCTGCGCCGACACATCATAATCACCATCAACAAATTGGTTTTCTAACATTTCAATAGCCTCATCCTCATCAGGAGAAATTGAAACTTTTAAAAACCCTTCATTCTCACCTCTTCGCATGGCCAATAATCTATGAGAAGGGCATCTCTTTAATTGCTCTTCCCACTCGAAATAATCTTTATACTTTATTCCTTCAAGTTCTTTTCCTTTTACCGATTTTGACTTAATTATAGACTTATGCTGAAATAGTCTTCTTATGTTATTTCTTGCTCTTTCATTCTCTGTAATCCACTCTGCAATTATATCACGTGCACCCTGAAAAGCGTCCTCAACAGTAGGAACCTCATCATTAATAAATTGCTCTGCTTTACCAATAATGTTAAGCTCTTGTTGCTTCATTATAATTTTAGCCAAAGGCTCCAATCCTTTTTCTTTCGCCTTTGTTGCCCTTGTCTTCTTTTTTGGTTTATACGGCAAATAAATATCTTCAAGTTCAGTTAAAGAATCAGCTCCTTCAATCCGCTTCCTTAATTCATTTGTTAAGTTACCTTGTTCTTCAATTGTTTTTAAAATGGTTTCTCTCCTTGCATCAATCTCCATCAGCTTAGCAAGCTGTTCTTTTATTGCAGCAATTTGCACCTCATCCAAACTACCAGTAGCTTCTTTTCTATATCTACTTACAAAAGGAATTGTTGCTCCTTCGTCAAATAATTGAATTGTGTTTTTAACCTGCCAGTCTTTTACAGAAAGGTCTGTTGATATTTTTAAAACATGATTTTCGTTCATAATACACAAATTTTAAGAGAAGCTAATTTAATGAATTTATGATTTCATTTAAAAAAAAGATACTAACAAAAAAGCCCTGCGTTATGCAAGGCTTAAACTATAATTCTTGTATTGAGTATTAAATACTAAACCAGATATTTATTAAAACATAAATATAATGTGCTGCTGTTCCTGCAATTATACCACCTATAGTGTGCGATATTAATGCTTTTGAAGTTAAGTTTCTATAATTTAAGGTATCAAGCATTGCTGTATGCGTACTTAAATATCCACTCCAACACATTCCCATTGCTGTAAATACTGCAATCTCATTCCCCGAAATAATACCTTGATTTATAAATTCTTTAACTAAAGATAAAGCAGCACCAACAGCTCCCAATGATGTTATTGGAAATGCTACCAATTCAGGATTCTTAAAACCAAACAATCCATCAAACAGCCAATCAACCCAACCTGCTATCTTAGGTAAAATAGGAACTCCTTCATAAGCTAAACCCTGGTATCCAAGGCTTGCGTCATTTGGACCAAAAGTAATAATCATTATAACTGTACTAATAATTAACACCCCTGGAATAATCTGTAAGCCAAGATCTACACCGGCTTTACCACCATCAAGAATTGAATTTAAAAATCGAAGAAAAACACCTCCTTTTGATTTGAATGAAATATCTGATGTATCCTCTTCAATCTCTAATTTCTCGTCAGCTGGAAACTGCCCTTTAATCATATACTGCATTAAACGAGTGGATACTACAGCACCAATTATTGCTCCTAAAAATCCAATCATAGCAGGTCCAAAATATCCAAAACTAGACATGAATGTTAACACAATTAATCCCATTCCAAAAGCAGTGCCAAAGTTTGTGAGTGATATTAACTCATATTTTTTAAAATATTTACTGAAGTTTTTATCATTTGACAAACTAATAATTGCAGGATTATCTGAAAAAAATGTCATTAATGCAGCAAGTGATGCTACACCAGGCAACTTAAATATAGGCTTCATTAATGGTGCTAGAAATATTTCCAATAAACGAACTACTCCAAATTCTATCATTAATTTCCCTAAAGCTCCTGAAAGTACTGTAATGCCAAGAATAAAGAATACTGTATTCATTAGCAAATCCCATGCTGTATACATTATTGTATTTAGAAGATTGGTAATCCCCATTACACTTCCTAAATAACCGAAGAATCCAAAAAATAGAATTAAGAATACAAATGCTTCATAGCGTCTGTTTCTTAAAAAATCTGATTGTTTTAAACTTTTTAAAGCGCCCATTATTATCCTCCAATTTGATAAACAATAATATTTTCTCTCGGTTCAAAATTAGATTCATAAAAAATCAAAAAAATTGACTTAACTCATGTATAGCAGTAATTTCTGATGTTGTATAACAATGATAAAAATCAGGATAAAAGTTTATTTCTACTTAAAAAATATATTAATTTTTTTCAAAAGATCTTTCCTGTCAATTGGTTTAGCAATATAATCATCGCAGCCAGCAGCAAGAATATTTGGTTTATCTTCTTCCATAGCATTTGCGGTTTGAGCAATAATTGGTAAGTCTGCTCGGAATTCTTTTATTTGAGCAGTTGCCTCTAGACCATCGAGAATAGGTAGCTGAATATCCATTAAAACAAGATCGATATTTTCATTGTTTCTGCACATCTCTACTGCCTTTTCACCATCCGTTGCATGAACAATAATTACTTTTGTAATTTCAAGAAATTTGGCGAGCAATTCATATGAAATCTGGGAATCTTCAACAATTAAAATTGTTTTATCATTCCATAAATACTTATTATTTATATCATTAAAAGATGCAGTCTCTTTCCTATTTTCTATGGGTTTGAATGGTATTGAAAAATAAAATGTTGAGCCTTTGCCTTTTTCTGAATCTACCCATACTCTTCCATCCATATTCTCAACTATCCCCTTAGATATTGACAAACCAATTCCTGAACCTCCATATCTTCTGCTCATATTATCTTCTACCTGACGAAATCGCTCAAATATTATTTCTTTTTCAGACTCTGTAAGTCCTATTCCTGTGTCTTTTACAAAGAAAACAACATTTGGTTTTTCTATAAAATAGCCAAACTTAACAGTTCCTTCAACAGTAAATTTCAATGCATTATTAATCAAATTATATAAAACTTGTCTAATTCTTTTACCGTCAGAATATATGCTTATATCTTTATAATCAAATTCTTTTTCAATAAGGATTTTTAAATGCTGCTTTTCACTATTGTCACGTTCGGCTATAAAAAAACTAAGAAGTTCATCAAGTAAATTGCTGAGTTTGCATTCAGAATAATCTATTTTCAATTTTCTAGATTCAATCTTTGATAAGTCAATTACATCGTTAATTAAATCTAAAATAATATACCCACTTTTATGAATTATCTTAAGATATTTATCTCTTAATTTAGGTTCAATATTAGGAGAATCGGTTAATAGTTTTGAGAATCCAATTATTCCGTTCATTGGGGTTCTGAATTCATGGGACATATTAGCAAGAAAAGCTGTTTTTAATCTATTTACCTCTTCATTTGTTTCGTTTGCAAGTTGTAATTTCTCATTATTAAGTTCGATACTCTTCATCTGTCTTCTTACCTGTATGTTTTTTGCTTTCCTAAATAGTATGTACGTCCACAATACAATAATAACAACAAGTAAAAGCACAAATATGACACTAAAGAAAATAGTCTGATGCTTATTTTTTGTTAAAAATGATAAAGGTTGATTTATTATAATTGAATTATCAGGTAAATTTCTTCTTTTGATTTTGAAATGCTTCAGTTTTTTATGATCAAATTTATAACTAGACTCTGACATTTCAATGTTTATTTCATTTACTCTTTTCCCTTGGAGTATTTCTTGAGCAATTTTAGAAGCTTTAAAACCCTGATCGTATCCAGATATAATTTTACCTCCAATTATCCCTTTACCGAGATAAAAATCCCAAACTCCATATAGGGGTGCTTTTGCATGCTCACTCAAATTCTTAACTATCTCATCATATGAACAATATTCATCAAATCTATCTTTGGTAAAAGCAGTTAAAAGAATAACTGATTCATCTTCCAATAAGGCTACTTTTTCGTTTAGTTCATCAAAACTATAATCCCGAAGAAACTCGTAACTATATTCTTTGCTAAAAGGAAGGTAACTTCTATAGGCTCTATCGTAAATTATATTTCCTGTTTTTGTATTATCAACAACAAAATAAATTTTTGATAATTCGGGATGAAGCTGTTTTATTAGTTTAAAATTATTAACATAATCAATATTTTCAATTATACCAGTATAAGATTCTGGGTAATTATGCGGATTATTTATGCCACAAAACACAACTGGCACTTCACCAAATAAGCTATCTCGATATTCGAGCATGAAGTTTAATGCATGATCATCTGAAAGTATAATAATATCAAAATTAGTTTTATTGTATTTATACTTAAATAAATCTGCCAATCTTTTATGATACTCATTATTAAAAAATCTTTTTGAATCATAATATTCAATAAAAACTTCTTTCTCTAAATTGTATTCTGTGAAGCCTTGTTTTAATCCATTAAGAATATCATCAGTCCATTGTAAACCTTCATGATAAGAATTTAATATGAGTATATTCTTTTTTTCGGTTGAAAATAGAAAAGAGACTTGTAATGCGAAAAATATAAATAAAACTATATGTTTTCTATAACTCATAGTTGACCAAATAAGAAAGCAATTTATAAAAAAACAAACACAATATAAAATAATATAAAAAAAGAGCGACAGTTTCGTCGCTCTTTTATATTTTAGAAATAGTTTTCTTTATACTAAACCAGCAAATCCCATAAATGCAAGTGCTAATAAGCCAGCTACAAGAAATGCAATAGGCACACCTTTCATTCCCTTAGGTATATTAACTAAATCCATATGTTCACGTAAACCAGCAAATACAATTAATGCCAAGCCAAAACCAACAGCGTTGGAAATCGCATATACAACACTTTCAATTAAATTATAATCTTTTTGTACGGCTAAAATAGCAACCCCTAAAACAGCACAATTTGTTGTAATTAATGGCAAGAAAATACCTAATGCCTGATATAATGCAGGGCTTACTTTCTTTAAAATAATTTCAACCAACTGAACCAAAGATGCAATTACAAGAATAAATGTGATAGTCTGCATAAAAGCAATTCCAAAAGCGTCTAGTACGTATTTCTGAAGTAAATAGGTTACTATGGTTGCAATAACCATAACAAAGGTAACTGCCCCAGCCATTCCTGCAGAAGTTTCTACTTTACTTGAAACTCCAATAAAAGGGCATATCCCAAAGAACTGATTTAATACAATATTATTAACAAATATTGCAGATATAATTATTATTATATAATCCATAGAATCTTATTTAAGCAGTTTTATTATTGATTTTATTTATCAAAACAATTAAGTATCCCAGTACAATAAACGCTCCAGGCGCTAATACAAACACTAGCATTCCATCTCCTTCAATAAATTTAAATCCAAAGATAGAACCACTACCTAATATTTCACGAACTCCACCTAAAATAGTTAAAGCCATTGCAAAACCTAAACCCATTCCTAAGCCATCAATAATAGAAGAGACTACACCATTCTTTGAAGCGAAAGCTTCGGCTCTTCCTAATATAAGGCAGTTTACAACAATAAGAGGAATAAATACACCTAATTGTTCAAATAATGCCGGCACATAAGCCTGCATAACTAACTCTACCATCGTAACAAATGATGCAATAATTACAATAAAAGAAGGAATACGAACTTTATCAGGAATTTGTGATTTTACAATTGAAACTACAATATTAGACATTACTAATACAAATGTAGTAGCTAATCCCATACCTAATCCATTAATAGCCGATGTTGTTACACCTAATGTTGGACATAATCCAAGGAATAAAACAAATACTGCATTTTCCTTGAAAAACCCTTTGCTAAAATTTTTCCATTGATTCATTTTTTGCCTCCTTCCATATATGCTTTATATGCTCTATCAACAGCATCACAGAATGCTCTGGAACTAATAGTAGAAGCTGTAATTGCATCTACATCACCGTCATCTTTTGTTACTTTTAACTGAAAGTTTTCAGGATTTTTTCCATTAAACTGAACACTCCAATCTGATTTACTCTTTAGCATTTTGTCTCCTAATCCAGGAGTTTCTTTTTGTTCAAGTACAGATATATTATGAATAGTACCGTCTGGTAAGAAACCAACCATGATTTTGAAGTTACCACTAAAACCATTATTAGTAAAAGTACTTACAGCAGTACCAACTAATTCACCATTTTTCTTTGCTGGAAAAAATTTAAGTATTCCTCCATCAACTTCAACTTGGAATGATTCTTCTCCTGGTTTGTTATCAAACTCAGGAACAACTTGCATAATTGCACTGTTTTGTTTTGCAAGTTTACTTGCTTCAATTGGTCCTTTAGTTAATTCGTAAAGGTAACCAAGAGCTGCAGATGCAATAAATGTTACTAAGAACAATGTAAGCACCATACTTACAAACGTAGATTCTTTTTTATTTGCCATTCTGAACCTCCTCTCCAAAACGCTTAGGTTTAATGTACATATTGATTAAAGGAACAAAAGCATTCATAATAAGAATTGCAAAAGAGATTCCTTCAGGATATGCTCCAAATACACGAATCGATACAGTGATTAATCCTATTCCAATACCAAAAATCCACATTCCCTTAACCGACATCGGTGAAGTAACATAATCAGTTGCCATAAAAATAGCTCCTAACATAACTCCACCAGTTAATAAATGAAATAAAGGATCAGCATTTGACTCTGGATTTACTAACCATAGAATTCCTGTAAAAGCTGTAATTGTTAATATAATTGCAGCTGGAATATGAATCTTTATAACCTTACGATATAGCATCCATCCTAATCCAAGTATTAATGCTGCTGCTGCAATCTCTCCCATTGAACCTCCCATGTGTCCATAGAAAAGTTGCATATGATCTGGAATCTTATCCATAATTGCAGAAACAGATTCACCAGCACCGATACCTTCTTTCATAACTCCAAGTGGAGTTGCTCCGGTAACAGCATCAGTGTAGCTATTATTGAATCCTGATGGAATAGGCCAGCTTGTCATTTGAACAGGGAAAGAAATAAGCATAAATACACGACCTACAAGTGCAGGGTTAAAAGGATTATTTCCTAATCCACCAAACGACATTTTACCAACTCCGATTGCTACTAAACTACCTATAATTATAATCCAAATAGGAAGATTTGTTGGAACATTAAAAGCTAATAAAATACCTGTTACTAAGGCTGAACCATCTGTAATAGAAGGTTCTTGTTTTAAGATAAACTTTTGAATTAACCATTCGAAAGCTATGCACGAAACAACGGCAGTTAATGTTACAATAATTGCTCCCATTCCAAAGAAATAGATTGAGAATGCCAAAGCTGGCAAAAGGGCAATTACAACATCAAACATCAGCCGTTTTACGGTTGTATCCTCATATACGTGAGGAGATGGTGATATAAATAATTTATTCATTATTGTTTTCTTGATCTTATGATTTGACTAACTTTTGACTTTCCTAATCTGATATAATCAAGTAATGGCAATCCTGCAGGACATGTATAAGCACATGATCCGCATTCTATACAATCCATTACTGCACTGGCTTCTAAATTATCATATTTCTCTAATTGAGCCTGTTTATTTAAAAGATAAGGTTCTAATCCCTGAGGGCAAACTGACACACATTTTGCACATCGGATACAATCACTTTCTTTTTTTCTTGGTGATAACTCAGCAGGCATAATTAAAATCCCAGAAGTACCTTTAACAACAGGGACATCTAAAGAATTTAAGGCTTTACCCATCATAGGTCCGCCGTTAATTACTTTTCCTGTATCTTCAGGTAAACCTCCAGCAGCTTCAATTAATTCATTAACCGGAGTTCCAATACGAACCATAAAGTTAGATGGTTTCTTTACTGATTTCCCTGTTAAAGTAACTACTCTCTCAAATAGAGGTTTGTTTTTCTGAACTGCATCGTAAACCGCTAAAGCTGTTCCAACATTATGTACTACAGCACCTACATTTAGAGGTAATGCCCCAGAAGGAACTTCACGATTAATTAAAGCTTTAATTAATTGTTTTTCACCACCTTGTGGATACTGAACTTTCAATGCATGAACCTCAATTCCAGGATAATCTTTTACAAGATTCTGAAGGTAATTAATTGCATCTGGCTTATTATTTTCAATTCCGATTAAAGCACGATTAACGCTTAAAGCTTTCATAAGAATTTGAATACCAACAAGCATTTCTTCAGCTTTCTCAAGCATTAATCGATGATCAGATGTTAAATATGGTTCACACTCAACACCATTTATTATTAATACATCGATTTTTTTACCATCAGGAACTGAAAGTTTTACATGGGCTGGGAAAGTTGCCCCTCCTAAGCCTACAATACCAGATTCATTAATTCTTTGAATGATTTCTTTGTCAGTCATACTGATTTCTTTCTTTAAATCAGTTGATCTGTCGATACTCTCATTCCACTCATCTTCTTCAACATTAATAATAACGCAAGGACGTTTATAACCTGTTGAGTCGAGAACATTGTCTACTTTAACAACTGTTCCTGAAACAGAAGAGTGAATGTTAGCTGATACAAAACCTGTACTTTCAGCTATTTTATCTCCAACTTTAACTTTGTCGCCTTTTGCAACAATCGCCTTAGAGGGAGCACCAATATGCTGTGAAATTGGAATTGATACTGTTTTTGGAAGCGACAATGTTTCAATAACACTATTAGCAGAATATTTACCTTCTGCTGGATGAACGCCGCCTTTTGGAAATGTTTTTAACACTTTATCCCTCCTTATTTATTATTTTCGTTTTCTTTTGATTCCTTTGATTCAGCCTTAGGTGCTTCTTTTTCTGAAGTTTCTGCCTTTGGCTTTGCAGGAGCTTTAGTTTCACCTGCTGCTTGCTCTGTTTTCACCTTCTTTGGTGGAAAATTAATTTCAAGAATAGCATTTGTTGGGCATTCTGCAACACATTTTCTACAAAGCTTACATTTGTTAGGATCGATATATGCTAAGAAGTTCTCAACCACAATAGCATCGTATGCACATGCTTTAACACATTTACCACAACCAATACAAGCTACTGAACAAGCTTTTTTAGCGACACCACCTTTATCCTCGTTTACACAAGAAACAAATATCTTTCGATCCTTTTTATTCTTTTTCCTTAATTCGATAATTATATTCGGACAAGCTTTTACGCATGCACCGCAAGCAGTACAATTATCATCAATAACTACAGGTAAGCCTGTTTCTTCGTCCATATAAATAGCATCAAAATCGCAAACATCAACACAGTCACCTAATCCAAGGCAACCAAACTGACATCCTGTTTCGCCAGAATATAAACTTGAAGATATGGTACAAGATGATGCACCATCGTAAGTATTTACTCTTTCGCGATGAGCCGGTGAACCTGAACATCGAATTACAGCAACAAGGGGATCTTTTGCTTCAACAGCTTTTCCAAGAATTTCTGCAGCTTGAGTCATGGTTTCATTTCCTCCCACGGGACAGTAAAAAGGCGATAAATCATCAGCTTTTACCATTGCTTCAGCAAATCCTCGGCATCCAGGATAACCACAACCGCCACAGTTAGCAGCAGGTAGAATCTCTTCAACCTGATCAATACGCGGATCCTCATAAACCTTGAATTTCTGAGCTACAAAATATAAAATTATTGCAGCTATCGCCCCAATTGCGCTAAGAGAAATAATAGTAAACAAAATTGTTGTACTCATTTTTATTTATATTTAGTATTTAGTTTCAAATATTGTGACTTAGACATCTAAATCGCGTTACTTAAATTTTACTTATTGTAAATGTAAATTTCTTTCGAATCTTATCTTTTAATAAAAATAAAATTAAATAATAAGGAACAAGAACCGCTAAAGCTCCCACGCCCGATATAGCTTCATCTTTTGTAATTACTGTTAGTATTATTAGAACAGATAAAACAATTATAAATGGTAATACATAACCTAAAAACAATGCTCTAAAACCAAGAGATTGTTTTAACATTACATTTACTTCTTCTCCTACATTATATTGATTTGTAATGTCAAATACATCGACACTTTTTTCTTTCATGTCAGCCGCAGAACAAACACCTTTAGCATGACAAGATGCACATGCAGACACAGCTATGAAACTCACATTGATTTTATTTCCTTCAATGGAATCAATACGTCCTTTATGTTCAATCGATTTAGAATTTGACATCTGAAATTTTCAAAATTTTGAAATCAGATACAAAAATAACCGTTCTTAAAAATTAAAAATTGCTTTTTATCAGGTTTTTGAACATAAACACTTATTTATTTTAATTTTAAATAAGCCTATTGCAAAATTTATTATTGAAAAATTATAGTGAAACCGAATTATAATTTAATTTTATCTTAAAATCAATAATTAACATAGACAAATATTATGAGACGATTAGGAATTTTAATATCTATCATTTCTTTAAGTATATTGTTTTACCAATGCGACAGACCGGATATTCTAAAACAAGAGGGGAAATTAAAGATTGAAAACACGTCAACCTCTAATTATATTACTGGAGTTTATTATAGCACTGTTGGTTATGGATCAAATAGAATTAGTACTAATATTGGACCTGGAGAAAGTAAAACTTATACATTAAGCCTTGAAGATGATGGCATATACGACATTAAAGTCACATCTGACATGACAGATTATGAGGAGTTTACGTATGATCATTACGATTTTTTCGGATTTAATGAAACCTACATTATTGAATTAACTGAAGAGGGATGGTATACAGATTCTTCATGGTAAAATAACTTAAAAAATATGAGCTAAAAATCCCTTTAGGCTCTTTTTCATTACATTTATTAAATATTAATAGATTACTTAATGGGATTTTAATACTTCTTTATCATTGATTTTAAGGGATGCTTTAGTCCTTCATATCCGACCAAACGTGCTTTTATTGTTCCTACAATAATGGGACTTTCAATCCAAACGGGAATTCGATTTTCATCATCAGTTACCCAAATTTGTAAATCTTCGCCACCTTTAAAAACATCTCCCGCTACAAGTGATCCAGTAAATTTTATACAATTAAATTTACCAACACCTCTCACTTTTTTAACTTCTTTCCCTTTATATCGAATAAATACTTCATGAATCTCATTGTCAAGTAAAATTTTAAAAGGTATTTGCTCATTCTTTTTATACTTCTTAAAATCAATATTGCGAGCTTGATAAATCACAGAAATTACATCATACGTACAAGGAGAAATTGCGACAGTATCTTGGTAATATGGTTTTCTGGATTTTTTAACTTCTGAGTATGCTACCAAGTTTTTAAAATCATAGCGATACTTAATGTCAATAATATATCCATCTTCATTAACATCCCGATGATAATAAACAGGTAATAAATTATCAGGATTGACCCATGATTGATATACATCACGAACTTGAAAAAACCAATCATAAAAAGAAAATGTTACACCTGTTCCTTTCAGATTTAACACCTCTTTGTTATACATTTTATCTTTAGCAACTTCAAATTGCACACCTCCAACATCAGTCCATACTAAAAACCAGTTATATGTAATTACAAAATCTAATTTTTCACCTGATTTAAATGCATTGTTTTCTATTTCGCAAATAGTAGTATTTTGTGCATTTAAAAAAATGGTATTTAACGAAAAAAATAAAAGAATAATATATTTATACATGAAACTTCTCTTAAACTTTGAACTAATAACTTTAAACTTGTTAACTTATTACACTAAAATCAACTTTTTTGTTCGCATTTCTTTTTAATTGATTTGCCAAAATAAAATTTTCAGATTTACTCAAATTAGGATCTTCATCAAGAATATTTTCAGCAATATCACGAACATATTGGATCAATTGTCCATCCTGTCCCAAATTAGCTATCTTCAAATCAAATGCCAATCCACTTTGTTGTGTACCCTCAATATCTCCAGGACCACGAAGTTTTAAATCTGCTTCGGCAATTTCAAATCCATCGTTGGTCTTAGTCATAATATCAATTCGCTTTCGCGATTCATTAGAAAGTTTAAACGAAGTCATTAAAACGCAATAAGATTGGTCGGCACCTCTCCCTACTCTTCCTCTTAACTGATGTAGTTGTGATAAACCAAAACGTTCCGCACTTTCTATAACCATTACCGAAGCATTAGGAATATTAACACCAACCTCAATTACAGTTGTTGCTACCATAATATGTGTCTGACCTCTCACAAAAAGATTCATTGCATCGTCCTTTTCCTTAGGTTTCATTTTACCATGAACAACACTTACCGCGTATTTTGGTGGAGGAAATGCTCTTGTTATACTTTCATATCCATCTTCCAAATCCTTATAATCCATTTTTTCGGATTCCTTTATTAACGGATAAACAATATAAATTTGGCGCCCCAATTCAATTTGTTGTTTTAGAAAACCAAACATGCGCAATCGTTTGGAATCGTATAAATGTATTGTTTGAATAGGTTTTCTTCCAGGTGGCAGCTCATCAATTACTGAAACATCTAAATCACCATAAATTGTCATTGCTAGAGTTCTTGGGATAGGAGTTGCTGTCATTACCATAATATGTGGAGGTTGAGTATTCTTTTTCCACAATTTTGCCCTTTGAGAAACTCCAAACCTGTGTTGCTCATCAATAACAACCAAACCCAAGTTTTTAAATTTCACAGTATCTTCAATAAGAGCATGTGTTCCGATAAGAATTTGCAAATCTCCATTTAATAAATTCTCGTGTAATTCTTTTCGGGCTGCCGCTTTTGTTGATCCTGTTAATAAACCAACTTTCACAGGCAAACCATCCAAAAATTCTTTAATTGTATCAAAATGTTGGTTTGCTAAGATTTCTGTTGGTGCCATAATGCATGCCTGAAAACCATTATCCAAAGCAATTAACATACTCATTAATGCAACTAAAGTTTTTCCGCTTCCAACATCACCTTGAAGTAATCGATTCATTTGTTTACCTGATCCGATATCTTTTCTTATTTCTTTTAAAACCCTCTTTTGAGCATCTGTTAATTCAAACGGGAGATTTTTTTCGTAGAATAAATTCAAAAAATCTCCTACCGTAGAAAAAATATAACCTTTTGATTTTTGGATTCGATAGCTCCTTTTTTGTAGAATATTTAACTGTAAATAAAAAAGCTCCTCAAATTTTAAACGTTCAACGGCTTTCTTTTGTAATTGTGCATTCTGAGGATAATGAATATTAAATAAAGCTGTTTCTAAAGAAATAAGCTTGTACTTTTTTAATAAATAATCAGGTAAGGTTTCTTTTATTTTCCCTTTTAGAAGAACTAAAAGATTATTTATCAGTTTTGATACTGCTTTTGAGTGCAAGAAACTATTTTTTAGTTTCTCGGTGGTATTATAATGAGCCTGTAATTTAGCACTTATAACATTCTGTGCTTTCAAAGCATTTTCAACTTCAGGATGAATTATATTATATTTTCCGCTGAAATAACCAGGTTTACCAAAAACAATATATTCCGTATTCAATAAAAGACTTTTTTGAACATAGCTTAAACCTTTAAACCATAATAATTCTATTGTACCTGTTCCATCTGAAAAGAAAGCAATAAGTCTTTTCTTTCTTCCCGCACCAATTGATTCAAATCCAACAATTTTCCCTTTAAGTTGAATGAATGGTAAATTTGAATTAAGTTCTTTAATTTTATAAAACTTGGAGCGATCAATATATTTATAAGGAAAGTAGTACAACAAATCTTCAAAAGTGTATATTCCCAACTCTTTATGTAAAAGTTCAGCTCTTTTAGGACCAACTCCACTTAAAAATTTTATTTCCTGTTGCAAATAATCTGACATTTTATCAATCTCTTCAAACAATTATATTTTCAAAAATATTTGATTTCTTTTTTACTTAATGGCTTTAATAAAGTTTTATCTTTGTTTACAATATTAAGCTTTTTTTGATATTCTAAAAACATGAATTCCCATTTAAATTACACATTAAAATATTTCAAATATTATCTTTTTGCTAAGCATAAGAAAGGACATGGCATACATTCACCATTTATTTTCAAGCTTATTTTAAATGTATTTAGAAATAAGAAAAAGGATAACCAGATTGTTGAAGTTTTTAATATTTACAAAAGTTACAGAAAGAATAATAAGGAGCTCAGTTTTGAAGAAATTGGTGCAGGAACAAGCTATAATAAGTCTAAAAATATTTCTGTTGGGGGAATTATTAAAAGATCATCAGTAAATAAAAAGTACGGTAAATTAATTTACGATCTGGTAAAACACTTTAATCCTGGAAATATTCTTGAAATAGGTTCTTCTGTTGGAATAAGTGCTGCATATATTGCTCAAGCAGCACCTAAAGCAAACTTTACAAGCATTGAAGGAGTTGGGCAAAAAATTGAGGTTGCCAAACAAATTGCTGTAGAATTAAAACAAAAGACTGAGTTTATTCAAGGTAATTTTGATTCTGTACTTAATTCTGTTGTTGAAAAATATGAGAATCTTGATTTTGTTTTTTTTGATGGAAATCATAAAAAGAAAAACACCTTGGAATATTTTAATTTGTGCCTAAAGAAAGCACATAATGAGACGGTTTTTGTTTTTGATGATATTCATTGGTCAGAAGAAATGGAAGAAGCATGGAGTGGAATAAAAAATCATTCAAAAGTAAGAGTTTCATTAGATTTATTTAGAATGGGATTAATCTTTTTCAAGAAAGAATTGTCGTATGAAAATTATGTTATTAAGTTTTAACATAAATATTCAGGAATAGATTTAAAATTGTTTAAATTCGTATTTTATTAATCATACAAGTGGCTAGTAATGAGTAAAATAATAGAAATCAGCAAATTAATAAAGAATTATCAGGTTGGAACAGAAACTATACGAGCACTTAGATCTGTTTCTTTATCAATAGATAAAAATGAGTATGTTGCCATTATGGGTCCATCCGGTTCTGGCAAATCTACTCTAATGAATATATTGGGTTGTTTAGACACACCAACAGGTGGAGATTATATATTAAACGAAACGAATGTTAGTCAGTTGGATGATGATCAGTTGGCAGAAATAAGAAACAAAGAAATTGGTTTTGTATTTCAGACATTTAATTTGCTTCCAAGATATACGGCCTTAGAGAATGTATCTCTTCCGTTAATTTATGCAGGCACAAATAAAGAAGACAGATTAACAAGAGCAGGAGAAGTTCTTGTAAGCGTAGGACTTGAGGACAGAGTGACTCATAAACCTAATGAATTATCGGGTGGTCAAAGGCAAAGAGTAGCAGTTGCAAGAGCTATGGTTAATTCACCATCAATAATTTTAGCTGATGAACCTACTGGAAATCTTGACTCAAAAACATCTATGGATATACTGAATTTATTTGATGAGATACATCAAAGAGGCAATACGATAATTATTGTTACTCATGAAGAAGATATTGCAAGACATGCACATAGAATAATTCGTTTAAAAGACGGAATGATTGAATCAGATGAAGTTAACACTAATCCTGCAACTTTTAAATAATTTTTTTCATTAAAACTAAACTTATTTACAAGAGTTTCGTTTTGTTTAAAATAGTTTAATATGGATATGAAAGTATATACAAAAACAGGTGATAAAGGCGAAACTTCGCTTATTGGAGGCACACGTGTGCCAAAATATCATGATAGGATTGAAGCTTATGGAACAGTTGACGAATTAATATCATATATTGGATTAATTAGAGATCAGAAAGTTGATGAACACACAATAAATGTACTTATTGAAATTCAAGACCGACTTATGACTTGTGCATCAATTCTTGCTACTGATTGTGAAAATTGTAAAGTAAAAATTCCTGAAATATTTGAAAGTGATATTGAATACCTTGAAAAAGAAATTGATGAAATGGAGAAAAATTTACCTCCTTTAAAATCTTTTATTTTACCTGGAGGTCATCAAACAGTATCCTTTTGTCATATTGCTAGAAATGTGTGTAGAAGAGCTGAGAGACTTTCAATTAAGGTTCAGGATCAGTTTAAAAATAGCGAAAAAGTTATAAAGTATATAAACCGATTATCAGATTTTTTATTTGTTCTCGCAAGAAAGCTATCCACGGACCTTTATGCAAAAGAAACACCTTGGCATCCGAGAGTTTAATAAAAAAAGTTTGGTTTTTCAATTTTATTTTTATATTTGCAAAATTTTAGGGACGTAATTAAAAGGAATTAATATATGTATTGGACATTAGAATTAGCATCAAAACTAGAAGATGCACCATGGCCGGCAGCAAAAGAAGAACTTATAGATTTTGCTATTCGTTCAGGAGCACCAATGGAAGTTATTGAAAATCTTCAGGAAATTGAAGATGAAGGTGAAATTTATGAAAGTATAGAAGACATTTGGCCGGATTATCCAAGTAAAGAAGATTTCTTTTTTAACGAAGATGAATATTAAAAAAAAGCTGCTTAAATAAGCAGCTTTTTTAATTAGTATTGAATATATCTTCTTTCTTCTTAGGTCTTAGTCTCTCCAACCATTGAAATCCTTTTAGTTTTGTTTCTTCTAGCTCATTTAAAGGATATAGTACTCCTTCAGGATCATTTACCATATTAATGCGACCTACCTGCCCATTTTTCATATAGATTATAAGATTACTACTCTCCGCAGCATTAACTCCTGATCCATCTTCAGTATAATAAATTGTTTGGCCATTACCCACAACGTCAATCTTTTTTAATTCATTGTTACGTATATAACCAGTCATTTCTTTCCCTTTAATCTGATTATAATTAGCCGTATCAAGTTCTTCTTGCGAAACAATAAAGGCTGTATTAATTAATTTAAAACGATCTATTTTTTCCTTTTCAATATAGATTTCCACTTTTTGTGCAGTCATCTGACTGCCTTCTGACCATATTATAGGCTCTGTAAACATAGTTACAATAGAATCTCTAGTGTTATAAACCATTGAATCGCATCTGCCCTGAAAATCGCTTCTAAACATTTTTACTTTATGAAATGCTTTCAATATTCTATATGTATCTATTGAATCAATTATTGAAATAGAACTTATTGTATCGGCATGTAAAAATAAAGAATCGCTATCTTCAGAAATATGAATTAGTAAAGCACTATCAGTTATAAAAAAACTTTCAGGTTCCTCTGTATAATATGCATAATTACCTTTAAGAATTAGGTTTTCAACAGTATCGATCATCTCAATATTATCGTTGGCAATACCTATTCCATTAAGCTGATCAAAATATAAAATATCACCTATGAGGATTTTTTCTTTATTTTGATACCTAGCATTTTGTCTAAACTTGTATTTTTTCTCATTGGTTTTATACCAACCCTTTTCAGCATATATGTGGTTATCACCACTATATATATTAGTAGGGCCAATAAAATACATTATTTTAGTTTTTGTATTATATCTTAATGAATCTGTATAAATAGTATAATCCGGTGAAGTAACGACAACGCTATCTTTATAAATGAAAAGATCTTCATCTCCAAAATAATAACCATGGTCACTTATTAATTCACTACTATCAGAATTTACAATTCTTCCTCCATCAAAATAATTTATTATATTAGTAAATGTATTAAAGTCAAGGGAATCTGTATATAAGACTGTTTCTTCATCTTCGAGGCGTATATTGTTTCGAACATTGCCAATACTTGTATTACCATTATATAGCATAAAATCACCATACATATGCATAGTATCACCTCTACTAACATGAACATTATTAAATGCATGAATTAAATTCTGCTGGCTGTATAAATATGCACTATCACAGTACATTGTAGCTTTATTGTGTTCGAAAATTACATTACCAATAAACCTTCTAACACCTTCACCTATTTTGCTTCCTCCTAGCAATGCATCAGAATTCTTTATGATTATTTGCTCTTTCTCTTGAGAAAAAACACTCGATACATAAATTGTACTTAGCAAATAAAATATAAATAGTCGAAAGAGAGATTTCTTCATTATAGCTATTAATTTCTTATGAAAATTTAATAAAACTCAAATAAAATAACTCCATTTCTATTTAATCCAACCTTCTTTCAAAAATGTGCAATTAATAAACGATTTGTCAAGGTGAATATACGTTTTACTCCTTTTTTCCTCAACCCAGTTGTCAATTATATCTTGTTGTTTATCCATTACTGCCATTTGCTCAATTAACTCATAATCGTTTTCTAAATTAGCTCTATGAGAATCGATAATTTTTTTAATTCTAACAATTTTATAAACTATTTTACCATTATTATCGACAGATTCAAACGCATTTGAGATTTCACCAACTTTTAAATCTTTAATTACATTAAATTCCTGTGGTGGTAGTGCGTCTAACTCAAATTTGGTTGAAGCATTCATAGGATTAATCATTAATCCATCGTTAAGCTTCGATTGCTCATCTTCAGAGTATCTTACTGCAGCTGACTTAAAGCTTAAACTATCTGCATTTAATAATCCTCGAATACTATCCAACTTATTCCGAGCAATAATTTTTTGTTTAATATCTACCTTTGGGATTTTTAATATATGACGAACATTTACCTGATTGCTTTCCTTTGAAATTAATTGAATTATATGAAACCCAAATTCCGATTCAACAATTCTTGAGATACCTCCATCATCTTTCAATCTGAAAGCAGCCTTTGCAAATTCTGGATCAAGTTCATTCTTTGATCGAAAACCCAATTCTCCACCTCTTCTTGCAGAACCAGGATCTTCTGAATATAAAACAGCTAAAGTTGAAAATCTTTCACCATCAATTATTCTTTGTCTTAAATTAAGAAGTTCTTCTCTTACTGCATTTCTTGCTTCATCATTTTGAGCTGGATAAACTAGTATTTGATTAATTTCATATTGAGTATTAATCAGCGGTATACTATCCTCTTTTAAGGTTTTATAATATTTTTGAACAGCTTTTGGTGAAGCATTTATACCTGCAATAATTTCACTTTGCATCATTTGAGTTGTAAGCTGCTCTTCAATTAAAGGTCTAAAATCTTCTTTAATTTCTAATAATGACTTACCATAAAACTCCTCTAATTTTTTTTCGGAACCAATTTGTCTTACAAAAAACATTAATCGTCTGTCAAGTTCTGTTTCTACTCTGCTCAATCCAACCTCAACACTATCAATCTCGGCTTGAGTTAATAGTAACTTTTGAATCATTAATTCTTCTAAAACTTCGCATTTCAAAGCAGAAGTAGACGTAATTCCTTGCGAAAGATACTGAAGAACCTGATTTTCTATATCAGATTGTAAAATAATTTTATCGCCAACAGTTGCAACTACCCTATCAATCATTAATTCCTGACCAGTAGCAAATTTAATTGTAGATACAAGCAATATGCTTAATATGAATTGTTTGAAAAAAGAAATTCTCATTAGTTTTTTTTATTTAATAAATAATAAATTCGTTATGATTAAGTGCATCGTTATAAACTGAATTTTCAAGTTCATCAAGAAAAGTAAATTTTCTTTTATTTAAAATAATGCTCCTTATTTTTGATTCTGCATATTCAAGCGGTTGTATTGTGCTTTTCAATGAATATTCATAAATTCTTAAAAAGTAATAAAACTGATCATCTTCAGGTTCAATATACTTATTATACCTAAGATATCGCTCTTGATCGCTAATATTAACAGGTACTTCAATTAGTAAATTATTAAAAGGAATCCAGTTTTTTTCAAAATCATCATATTTTGTTGCATACTGGTAACAATAATCCTCTAACCTTGATATATCTTCATCATTATCAGATTTATACCACCGTTTCACTTTATTAATTTCTGGTGCTTCTTTAGAAATCTTTAAGTATAAAGCTTTGACTATATTATGATTTAAAACGAAATTTCCCGAATACTCATTATAATACTGTTCAACTTCTTGGTCAGTTACAAGTGTATCCATTTTTTGATTAATAAGCTCCTGTTTGTATTTGAAAATCAATAATGATGATCTATAGTCTTCAATTTGTTTTTCAATATCTTTACTTTCTTCTACTAAGTTTAACTCAGCCTTTTGAAGCATTAATTGCTTTTTTATCCAATCATTAATATAATTTCTGGCAATAGTAACGCTATCATCTTTTGAATAATTTGATGTGAAAAGATTCTTCAATTCCGACTCATAAAGAAATTTATCATGTACTTTTGCCAGTGCTTTATCATTATCTTCAATTCTACGTTTATTGCAAGATACTGTAAAAACTATAGCAAATATTATTACGTACTTTAGATAATTAGTCATATTCATTTTATTTTAATGATGATAAAACTGCACTATTAATAATAATATTGTACTTTTCTCTCAGACTTTTTATCCATTCTTTATCTAAATAATCTTGATAATCAGAAATAACCATCCCCCTACATTCATTAAAAGACTTATTTTCAGGCTTTACCAGTTTTCCTTTCAGTAAAATTACAGATGTATTTTCTTGTGTTCTTTTTTCATTCCAGATTGAATTATCAACAAAAATATTTTCGCCTTTTTCAAAAATGTTTGATTCAATTCTTAAAACTTCTTCTTCTGCATTTAATTGTTCAAGAAGATCATCGTTGGTTATTTTTTTACCAAAATTCTTTTTGTTAATTATTTTCGAAACAGCAGCTTTAGTTTCTTCATTTGAGCAATAATATATAGATCCATCCCAACGTTCATCCCACATATAATTATCTTTATTCTTCTTATAATAGTCTTGTAAAGCAATTGAATCATTTGCAGCTTTAGACCAGATTTTTTGATCAGTAATCTCGAAAAGTAACATTCCATCATGATATTCCTTTAACAAATATCTATATTCAGGATACTTTTCTTCTAATATTGATTCTTCTACTTCTAATATTTTATCATTAACAAATTCTTCATACAACATTAAATAATCATAAGGATTAAGTTCTTTATTCCTTTTTTTACTATTAATGTAATCCAAATAATCCTTTTGATTAAACTTCTTATCAAGGAAAGTAAACATCTCACCTTTTAAGTCTGAATCTTTGGCGAGATATTCTTGTTTCAATACATATGAATTAATTGTTGAATCATAATTTACAGGATAATTATATTGATTCTGCTCAAAACCATACTCTGTTTTAAGATTACTTATTAATGCTTCACGAGCAACTTTTGCTCTTTGATCTCTACCTACTTTTCTTTTTATTTCAGACAAAGTTTCTTCCAAAGTAGGAACGTTTTTCCTGTCAATTCTTTTTATCACATGCCACCCAAATCCTGTTCTTACAGGCTGAGATATTTCATCATTTGAGCTTAATTCAAATGCAGCATTTTCAAATTCCTGAACCATACGTCCTGCTCCAAACCAAGGTAATTCTCCACCATTACCTGCAGAGCCTTTATCTTCCGAATATTCCTTAGCTAATGTTTTAAAGTCTTCACCTTGTTTAGCTCTATGGTATAATTCATTAATTAACAGTTTCTTTTGTTTTTCAACTTCAGTACTTGTACCTCGAGGAACTGTTAGCATAATATGCGCAACTTTTACTTGTCCTCTTGCTTTTCTTTTATCTGTAAGCTTAATAATATGATAACCAAATCTGGTTCTTACTGGATTAGAAATCTCTCCAATTTCAGAATTATATACAGCGTTTTCAAAAGGATAAATCATTTGAAAAACAGTAAAATATCCTAAGTCACCACCATTATTTTTAACAGAAGGATCTTCGGAACTTCCTTTTGCAACCAATTCGAAAGATTCTCCTTTTGATAATCTCTTTCTGATTCCCATTGCTTTTTCGTATGCAACCAAGGTATCTTCAGGTGAAGAATCAGGTGCTATTCTAACTAAAATATGAGATGCTCTTACTTCATACTGCATTCTTTCGTAAGCTTCTTGAATTACTTTCTCATTTGCTTGCTCATCAATTAAATAAGGCGCTGCAAGTTGTTTCTTATAACCATCAAACTCGTTAACAAAAGAACTTGATGTATCTAATCCACTTTTTTCTGCTTCAATCACTTTTAATTTAAAATTAATAAAAAGATCAAGGTATTCTTCTATAGAAGTAACTTCTCCAGTTGAAAAGTTAGTTTTATTCTTACTATAAATTCTTAAAAATTCTTCACTATTTATCTTTTTATCATCAATAGTTAATAATACTTCATCGTTCTGATTCTGAGAAAATGCATTATTTAATAATAAAACAGAACATATTATCAAGCAAATCTTTTTCATGTGCTTTAGGTTTTTTAGAGTTAATTTGTTATTTAAAACTGACGACTATAATTTGGAGCTTCACGAGTAATAGCAACATCATGCGGATGACTTTCTGCAGCACCAGATGCTGTAATACGCACAAATTTAGCGTCCATTAATTTTTCAATATTTCCTGCACCACAATACCCCATTCCTGCTCTTAGTCCACCAACTAATTGATAAACTACTTCTGATAAGTTTCCTTTAAAAGGAACACGCGCAGCAATTCCTTCTGGAACTAGTTTTTTAATATCATCTTCAACATCCTGAAAATATCTGTCTTTAGAACCAGATTGCATAGCTTCTAAAGATCCCATTCCACGATATGATTTAAACTTACGACCATTGTAAATTATTGTCTCACCTGGTGATTCTTCAACACCTGCAAATAAGCCACCTGCCATTATTGTATTAGCACCAGCTGCAATTGCTTTAACAATATCGCCAGAATAACGTAATCCACCATCTCCAATAATTGGCACACCAGATCCCTTTATAGCCTTTGCTACTTCATAAATTGCAGTTAATTGTGGTAAACCTACACCAGCAATAACACGAGTTGTACAAATTGAACCTGGGCCAATTCCAACTTTTACTGCATCCGCACCAGCCTCAACCAGAGCTTTTGCTGCTTCGCCAGTTCCAATATTACCAACTACAACATCAATTTGTGTAAATTTTTCTTTTACAGTTTTAAGCATTTTTATTACTCCGGTTGAATGACCGTGAGCTGTGTCTATTACAATTGCATCAACACCAGCCTTAACGAGAGCCTCTACTCTTTCAATTGTATCTACCGTAACACCAACACCTGCAGCTACTCTTAATCTACCCTTTGAGTCTTTACATGCAAACGGATTGTCTTTCACTTTTGTAATATCTTTATAAGTTAACAATCCAATGAGCTTATTATTATCGTCAATTACAGGTAATTTTTCAATCTTATGATTTTTTAAAATCTCAGTTGCCTTTTCAAGATCAGTTGATTTTTGAGTTGTTATGATATTATCTTTAGTCATAACTTCTTCAATCTTCCTGTCCATTTGGTTTATAAAACGCAAATCACGATTTGTAACAATACCAATTAATGTTTTGCTATCATCAACAACAGGAATACCACCAATTTTATACTCTTTCATTAGATTAAGAGCGTCTGCAACCGTATTATCTTTTTGAATAGTAACAGGATCGTAAATCATGCCATTTTCTGCACGTTTTACAGTTTTAACTTGTTTAGCTTGTTCAGCTATACTCATGTTTTTATGAATTACTC